>OLOY01000175.1_pt1 | contig 60417 bp, 51 predicted proteins | sample 1672771 | NCBI WGS metagenome assembly OLOY01 (sample SAMEA3136722, study PRJEB25190) | human gut metagenome
TACAGAACTAAATCCTTTGCTTAAATTATTTGTCTAACTTTTTGGGGTCAGTACAAAAATAGGGTGTTTTTTGCTATACTTTAAAGCATTGAAAAAAGATATTTAGGAGTAAAATATGAAACTTATTTTAAGTGAGTTTAGAAGTGAGTTTTGGGAATTTATGAAGAATTTCTATAAAAGAATACTGGCTGTGATATCTTACCCGCAGTATTTGATGGCTTCTCTGGAATTAATCCTTGTTATTTTCGTTTTCTCAGTTATTGATAACAAGACAGTATTTAAGTATTTAATAGTTATTTCCTGGGGATTTTTAATCCTTTTCACGCTTTATCGTCACAGAAATCTCAGTTGTGGAAGTGTTAATCAGCAGATAAAGGGTAATAAAACTAAAGGAAAAGTGGTTGAAACCTTTAATTCAATGTCATGGGAAGCAAGACACAAGGCAAGGGAAACAAAACACTATTTCAATGCTTACCTTTTTGTAACTAGACTAATTTTTACTATAGAATTCTATACTTCAATATATAATCATTTTATAAGAGATTTCTTTTACTTTTCTATATTAATTCTGACTGTATGTCAAATAATGGTTTACTCTAAGAAAATTTCTCCCTTTATATTTTTTCCATTGTTTTTGGGCCTTTCAGTTTTTGTATTAGAGATTAGAACTGATAAAGCTGTTATAAATTGGACTTTATTGCTATTATTGTTTGGAACAACTATAGGAGCGAATTTTTTTGATAAAAACTTGGTGAAAAATAGAATTTCAGACAAAATATTAGAAGAAAATTTAATACTTAGAAAAATATCTTTATATATTGGATTGGTATTCCTATATATTGGTGTCTATATTTCAGATAAAATAATAGATTCAACCGTTTATTTTACCTATACTAGCAGACTATTCCTCGGTAGCAATTTTTTCCCAGATATAACTACAAAATTTTTTATTCTATCATTAATATTTGTTAATTACTTGACAACACATAAAATAATATCATATCTTATTTTAAGAATTTGTTATAGAAATAATAAACCAAAGATTAGTAGTGATTTAATGCAAGTAAAACTAGAGGAAGGGAAATGGAAAGTAAAAGATGTAAAACTTCAAGACTCAGAGATAAGCAAACTAGAAATAATAAGTATTGATACTTATCAAATTAGAGGAGGTAATAAAGATACATATTATGTCTCTCAGAGTAGTGAAATACTCGAAAAAATTGAGGGACGAAGTAAATATCAAGGTTACCCGATACTAGGTGACATTAGTAGAGATAAAATTACAGTACCCTTAGTTATAGTAACTTTATTGATATTACCAGCTATTTCTATTTTGGACGGCAGAGTAAAAGTTGACAATGGAATCTATAAAATTTTTGGAAAGTCAAATAAAACTGATATTTCGGATACAGTAGAAATTTCTGGAGATACTATTATTTATAATGGTAAAGCAGAGCACTTTGATATACGTAGACAATCCTTTTCAATGGGGAAAATCAAGAAAAAAGATAGTGATAATATCACTATAAATTTTTATAATAGTGGAAAAGAAGTGCGTTATGAAAAATCAGGGTATTCTGGTAGTTGGTAAGCATTTATATAATTTTGAAAGGAAATCCCTCAGAAGTTTTACTTCCGAGGGATTCTTCTTTAGTCTGACATTAACAACAGGTTAGTCTTTTTATTATTCATTGAGCAATAATTATGGTCGGAATAAATCTAATGCTACATAAGTACAACCTTCCCAAATATGGTGAAGTTATCCTTTTCAGAAAGGGTATTTGGTGACCCGTCAGAATTTAGCGAGTTAAGGAGAATATCACCATTTTCTCTATCTTGACTTACCTTCATTACGTGGTACTTACTTTTTTGCTGCACGATGCAGATATCACCTGTTCGGAGGATGGAGTCTTTCATGACAAATATTACTTCATCATCGAAGAAAATGGGTTCCAAGGAATCACCAACAACCTTAAACGCAATATCATGTACTGGAATAGGAACAGGGTAGTCAAGACAGTCGACTGGAACCTCTGATAGTTCAAACCCTTGTGCATCTGCTTTAGCATAAATACTGACTCTTTTGGTTGGTCGTTGATCTTGTTTAACTATTTGTTTTCTATGGTCTTTTTCTCTGATTTCTTTAGAGATATGCTGATTATCTAATCGTTTTTCCAGTATTTAAAATGAGTTGGTTTAAGTCTAGTGTACCAGCTTACAGGCAAGATATTTTTTTAGAACAAAATAAAAACTAGGGGGGAACCCTAGTTAGCAGTAGACGTTCATACAGGAGTATTATGTAAATAAGAATGTTATAGTGAAGTCTCTATGATAGAAGCTAATTAGAGACGTAGGGAAGATTAATTCATAGTTTGATGTATGTGTCTACTACTGAGATTATAACAGTGTGATTAGAATATTTCAACAAGTTTTGTTAAAAGTCAAATTCTCAACTAAGATAAGATAACATTTCAGATTAAGCTAAAATTTTTCTGAGGCAAGTTAAAGTCTAATTAAGAGTACCTCAAAGCTGTTCATATTTAGTAATCTAACAGCATTTTAGATTCTGATGATGACTTGATAATTAAATTTAAGTGGCCAAATAATTACCATGCATATGAGAAAATAATAGAATTAGATTGTATGACGATTGTCATTTAGATTATATTGTGCTATATTACTTCTTAGATAGTTTATCTATGTATCATCTCCCAAGGTAGATGGGTAAACTGTGGAATATTAATGCAGAAAAACGTAGGAGCTACTCTTGCGTTTTTTTCTTATGTCAGAATTCGTATATTTCCAAGGGATTCAGTTTGGGGAAAAAGTTAAACTCTATTAAAAATTTAGAGAAGAATATTGCTATTTTTTACTCTTCATACTAGTTTCTATAAAAAATGATTAGGTTTCAGAGTAAAGTTTAGATTGTAAAACCTTATCATTCTTATTCCCACTCTCAAGTTTCTAATATATGTGTTTAAAATTACATTATAAGAAAAAATAATGTTAATAATATCCATATATATGGCTTTAGAATTAATGGTTTATTATAATATATTTCACATAAAGAAAATAAGTGTAAAAATTATAAATAATTCAGAATATTCCATTGACAGAAAAGTTAAAAGTGCTAGAATTTAGGTGTTAAGATTATATTAAAAGGAAATTTGTATTATGGGAAAAAAAGAATCACAACGTTTCTCAATCAGGAAGTTTAACTTTGGGGTTGCTTCTGTGCTTCTGGGAACAGCCATTTTTGTGATGGGAGCAACCAGTGTTCAGGCAGATGAAGTAAGCGCTACCACTGAGGTTCAATCTTCTTTTACGGCGAAATTGAATGAAAACCAAGTTAACAGTGTTCAAGAAAGTAACGTTGAACAGAATAACGTCTCAAGAGTAGAGTCTAATGAAGGTCAACAAAATAACGCAACAGTAGCACCTACTAATACTAATGATAATGCTAAAGTAGAAGTAAATGACATTCAAAAAAATACTCCGGTGGCCAAAAATGAAGAAGGTGTTCAAATAAAGGAGTTGAATTCAGTACCTTCGGAACCGGTAACAACAAATTCTTCGCAAGTGATTGAAGAAGAGAAAGTTGATAATCACCCTTCAAATGAACGACGCAGAGCTAAAAGGGAAGCTACCACATCAACTGAAGAAAGTAAAACAACCTTTTCCAAAACAGGTGACACAATTACTGTGAAAAATCCTAATGTTGAAGTCAATTTTCCAAATGGGAACAGTCTATATGCTCCTGCGGAAACAGTCATTCATATGGAACTACCTGATGAATTAGAGATAAAACAAAATGATAAAATCGTTGTCGATATTCCCAATGCAATTAGAATTCCTACAAGTTTGCATTATGATGTAACTGGTCCTAGTGGTGAAATAATAGGTAATGCTTTTCTAGATTCAATCAGTAATAAAGTGATAACTACTTTTACAGATTACTATGAGAAAAACAAAATTGCAAAACAATTTACCCTAAACTTTAGTACCGGTTGGAAATCATATGTTAAACCAAATGTTCCAACAGAACTCAATTTTAGTGGACGAAAAATTACAGTAACAGTAGGTCCGGAGAGTGCTCCTGTACCGGTAGAAAAAACAAAGGTAACAAAATATGGTGAAGCGGTAACTGGTCATCCTGAACTAATCAGATGGACTATCCGTCTAAACTCAGGTAGTTTGGTAGCTCCTCAAGTTTTGACAAATTACCAACTAATTGATACGCTTCCAGATGACCAAGTCCTAGTTCAAGATGGGGATCCTGTTTTGGATGAATTTGATACTAAAACGAAAGAAACTTGGCGTTTAGGACATGCGACATCTATTCCTTCAGATCATGTAGATTTATGGAACGGTAAAGCTCTTAGAGCTGAAAGAGTTCAGTCAATTACTCCATGGGTTTCCAAAGGTAATGCAATTCAATTATTGGAAAATATCAAAGAAAGCCCAACTGGTTTTTCTTTCAAGATAGCGCAATTGAATGAGCTTGTTTATGTTCGCTATATGACGCGATTAAAAAATGTACCTAATACCAATAAGGAGTTACAAGAAAAACACGGTAATAATATCAAAATCACTTACAACACTGGTGAAGAACAAAGTTACCAAGCAACTTTTGCATTTAAAGCAGGTGGTTCAGGTTCAGCTTCAAAGGCAAAACAACCAGCAAGGGTTGATTTAGCGTTTACAAAACGTCTTGAAGGAAGAAAGTTAACGGCTGGTGAGTTCACCTTTAATCTAGTTGACCAAAGTGGTAATGTGGTTGATACACAAAAAAATGATAGTTTTGGCCATATTACTTTTATTCCACAGTTATTTAACCATGCTGGTGTTTATCACTATACGGTTGAAGAAGTACCAGGTACGGAAGCAGGTATTAACTACGATGCAATGAAAGCAGAAGTGAGTATCACAGTAGATGAAGATGGTAATTCGTACATAGCTCATACAATTATGCCAACGGACACCGAATTCAATAACACCTATACTCCTTCCCCAGTAAAAGTAGGTCTAGAATTTAACAAAGTCCTATCCAATGGTGGTCTAAATGCGGGGGATTTCAGCTTTACACTGATTGGTGATAACAATGTTAATGAAACAGTTACCAACAAAGCTGATGGGAAAATTACTTTCAGTGACTTATCATTTGATCATGTTGGTGTTTTCAACTACACAGTAAAAGAGGTGAAGGGTGATAAACCAGATGTAGACTACGATGATATGACGATTGCAGTGAAAGTAACTGTATCGAAAGATGAGGAAACAGGTCTGTTAACAGCAAAAACAGAGAAGACCTCAACAGGTGGTGAAGCAACTGGTACAGATGACAAGACCTTTAACAACTATGCGGTAGCGCCAGTGACAGCGCAATTTGACTTTAGTAAAGTCTTGGCAGGACGCACTCTAAAAGACGGTGAGTTCAATTTTGTCTTGAAAGATGCGACTGGTAAAGTACTTCAAACGATGAAGAATGGAGCCGATGGAAAAGTTTCATTCGATGCGCTCACCTATAAGAATAATGAAGTTGGCGTGCATAAGTACACTGTAGAAGAAGTAGCAGGTTCAGAAGCCGGAATGAGTTATGACCCAATGAAGGCAGAGGTTACAGTTACTGTCACGAAAGATGGTCATACTCTTACAGCGACCAAAGCTCTTCCAACAGATACAGAGTTCAATAATACGTTCACCCCAGCGGCAACCAGCGCCCAATTCAAGTTCACGAAGAAACTTGAAGGCAAAGCCCTAGAGGCAGATGCTTTCAGCTTCGAGTTGCTTGAAAACGGTCAAGTTATCCAAACGAAGAAGAATGGGGCAGACGGCACGATCCAATTTGACGCTATTTCATATGATAAAGAAGGAACACATACCTACACTGTTCGTGAAGTAGCCGGAACAGATACAGATATTGACTACGATACTATGAACGCCGAAGTGACAGTTAAGGTCACAAAAGACGCAACAACTGGTATTTTGACAGCCAATGTTGTAATGCCAGCGGATAGCGAGTTTAACAACTATGCGGTAGCCCCAGTGACAGTACAGTTCAACTTCACTAAGAAATTAGAGGGTCGTGAGTTGAAAGCTGGAGAATTTAGCTTTGTTTTGAAGGATGAAAAAGGAAATATAATCGAAACAGTAGCGAACGATGCATCTGGTAAGATTAAATTCTCAGCACTTACATTTAAACATGGTGAAGAAGGAACTTACATCTATCATGTAGAAGAAGTAAAAGGTGCCGAAGCTGGTATCGAGTATGACCACATGATTGCTACTGTTGGAGTCAAAGTGAAGAAAGATGGAAGAGTGTTAACTGCTATTACTGAATTACCGGCCGATACAGAATTTAATAATAAAGTAACCCCACCAACTCCACCAACACCTGTTGTTCCGCCAGTAACCCCACCAACTCCACCAACACCAATAGTTCCACCAGTGACCCCTCCTACCCCACCGACTCCAGGAGTTCAAACAGTGAAATCAGTCACTTCGCTTACTCCAGTTGCTTATGAGGGTGTAAAAGAACAAGAACTTCCTAAAACTGGTGACAATAAGTCTGAAGTCGCAATAGAGGTTGGAGGCCTTCTCACATTAGTTGGATTGGTCTTATCAAGAAAACGGAAGAACAATTCATAAAATAGAGGATTGGTGAATAATTCATTATGTTTATGCTAAGTTGATTTCAAACTTCAATTATTTTTTAACTTATCCATAAATAGGTAGTAAAAACGCAAGGGTAATCTTGCGTTTTTGCTTTAGGGAGCTTAGGGGGGATGTCAATTGTTTCTTGGTGAACAATTTTAGTGAGAAAGTTATGACTGGCGCGATACTTATATGTTTAAAATAATTTCCTAAAGGATGAAAAATAACTTAATAGAGGAATATTTTGTCATAATTGAAAGTCTATTGAAAATAAAAAACAGCTCTTTTCGCAATGGAAGGAGCCAGACTTTTATAGATAGCTTTTATTATATGGATTTGATATACTCTTATATGTAGAAAAGTGATAGACGGTGGCTTTCAATTATTAGAGAGGAGTGATGCCTATGGGCAAACATTCAAAATCTAGTAGAGAGGAGAGCCGTTTTGACAGCGTTCGAGATTGTGCAAACCATTCTAGGCTTTGGTAGTTTTACTATCGCTCTAATTGGATTATGCTACAAACTCTTTAAAGACGATGACAAAAAATAATCCGTCCCCACTTTTGGCGAAGTAAGACGGATTATTTTCGTTTAAAACTAGCCACCGTCTTTTAAACGGCTCTACATGGAAGTTGAGTGACTGCTCAACTTCTTTTTTTCTACCACAATTTTATCAGAATAAACAATTTAAGTCAATTCGAAATATACAGATATTGATGAACTGACAGTACCAATGATAAATGAGTATATAGAAAAAGTAGTAGTCCATGAAGCAACAGGGGGAAGAAAAGGAAAAGATAGAAAACAACAAGTCGATGTTTACTTTAACTTTATAGTCAACTGTCAAGTGCTATGAAAAGCGGGCATAGAAAAAATAACTTAAAAATGGTAAATTATTATTAGTTAATTTAGACTAACTTGCAATTAGCTTTCATCTTTAAGGAATAATGTGAAATGCTAAAAGCGGAGAGAGTTTAAAATTTGTTGTTGGGAGGAGTTTTGCTGGTGAGTGATAAGAGTAATAAAAAATTTTGGGATAAATTCGCCAAGTTGTATGCTCCTTTTATGAAGAAGGATAAAGGTGTTTATGATAAAGTTTGTGGATACATAAACCCCTATTTGAGTAAGGATATGAATGTACTTGAACTTGCTTGTGGTTCAGGTCAATTATCCTTTAACCTTTCAAAATATACGAAAAGTTGGATTGCAACTGATTTTTCTAAACAAATGATTTTTGAAGCAAGAAAACATGGAGAATACGAGAACCTTGTCTTTGAAATAGCTGATGCTACTTCATTGATTTATACAGATGAGAAATTTGATTGTGTAGTAATAGCTAATGCACTTCATATTATGCCCGAGCCTGACAAGGCAATGAAAGAAATATATAGGGTATTAAAACCTAATGGTACTTTGTTTGCTCCCACTTTTTTATGGAAAGAGGAAAAACAAAGTAAATTCAAAAAACGGCTGATGTCTATTGTAGGGTTTAAGATGTATAAAGAATGGGATAAAAAGCAATTTGAAGAATTTATCCATGAATATAGATTTTCAGTAGCTGAAATGAAATTGGTAAATGGAGGTCTTGCACCAGTTGGTGTAATGATTGCATATAAAAAGTAATATTAAATTATTATTTACAAAGTAATATGAATTTAAAAGCGGTAGTGTAAAATAATGAGTGTTTACACATAATTATTGACAGTATCGATTTTGGTGGAAAGAAAGTAAAATGAAGGTACTTTCTTTTATTCCTGTAAGTTAGATACTTGCAGTTTATGGCAACTCCATTGGGGTTGCCTTTTTACTTATTGATTATGTAATCAAAATGAATCATTATGACTAACCTTACATAAGTACAATCTTGCCAAAAATGCTGAAATCATCCTTTTCTGACAAGGTGATAGGTGCCTCGTTAGAATTTAGTGAGTTAAGGAGAATGTCACCATTTTCTCTATTTTGACTCACCTTCATTACGTAGTAACGACTATTTAGCTGTACGATGCTGATATCCCCAGTTCGTAGAATTGAATCTTTTATGACAAATATCACTTCATCATCGAAGAAACTAGGTTCCAAGGAGTCACCAACAACCTTAAACGCAATATTATGTACAGGAATAGGAACAGGGTAGTCAAGGCAGTCGACTGGGACCTCTGATAGTTCAAAGCCTTGTGCATCTGCTCTAGCATAAATACTGACTCTTTTGGTTGGTCGTTCATCTTGTTTAACTATTTGTTTTCTATGGTCATTTTCTTTGATTTCTTTAGAGATATGCTGATTATCTAATCGATTTTCTATGAAATCAACTGTAGCATCCTGATTCCCCTCATCAAGCTGCTTGAACATTTCACCAACATATTCTTCCTTATTGTCGTTTAATGGTGGGTAGGCATATTTACCGGGTGAGTCTGATAACCCTAATAAGTAGTCTGATGTGACCCCGAATAACTCGACCAATTTCACAAGATCTTTAAATGTAGGAGCATTGGTTCCATTTTCCCATTTTCCTACTGTCTGCTGTGTTTTCCCGATTTGAGCACTGAATTCTTTTTTTGTCCAACCTCTAGCCTGCCGGAGTTTTGTTAAGCGATCAGTAAACATTTTCCCCTTTAAATTGTTACTATCCTTACACTCTATCATGTATCTTCCCTACATACATCTTCCTAAAAAAATTAAAATTTTTTATAATCAAAATTATTATAGCAGTTTTAGAAACAATAAACAAATTTAGAAAAGTAATACTTTTAACCGTATATATACTGTATAAATTAGTATAAGGATTATTTTATTAAATCGATAAAAATGAAATAATAACCAATGAAGTGTTAAACGAAAAATGATGATAAAGCCATGTTTATTGTCTATAAACCAACTAAATAATTACAATAAAGTGAGTAAGGTGTAATTTAATTATGATATTCTCTTGATTGTTTGATACAAAAATAGTAAAATCGATTCAGAAACATAAAGATTAGGCAGGTTATATATATACATGGGAAACATTATTTCAGAATTGAGACGACGAAAGAAACTCTCAAAGAAAGCGTTAGCTCATGATCTTAATGTTGATGCAGGGACTATCGACAAATGGGAAAATGGAGCTAATATTCGTATGGAAAACGTTGTAGCCTTAGCCGAATACTTTGGCGTCTCTACGGATGATATTTTAGGAACAAGGTAGCGCTTATTGCAAATCTTTGGCATCTAAAATATCACAGAGCGTTTTATGATGGAAGATAAGGGAGGGACAATGACAACAGCAGCCAATAACCCTAGAAAAATTACGTTAGAAGACCTTGAAGAAAAGCTAGAATCATTCATCTATGTATTTAATGATGGTTTATGCCGAACCATTATTGAGTATATGATTGATTCAGAAGGACCATTTGCAATTACTCGACACGAAAAGTTTGGCTCACCTTGGTTTTACCAAGCAACAAGAGATATTTCTGATAAACTCTGGAGAAAACTAATCGAAGAAGGGAAACCTGCGACTGAAGCTAAAGCCATTGCGAAAGATGTGATATCAACGTACTATCAATATATGCTATTTGATATGTTGATTGCAGGACAAGATAAGATAGCATTAAAAGAAGTTCAGGTAAGGATTTCTAGCTTGACAAATATTCGTCAACAAAATGAAGTAAGAAAAACAGCCTTCATGGAAGGTTGTAGAGAATACATTCAGAATTTACCACTGAAGACACTAACCAATTATATTCCTCTAGCCGAACTGTTTAAATACGCTGGTGTCAGTGAAGTTCCAGATTTAGCGAAAATTTTCAGCTTGCTTGATTCAAATGAAGCGGGATGTTTGAAAAAAGTCGGTGAAGTTATCCATTTTGGTGATGCTGCAGTAGACGAAGTGATTGAAAAAAGATTTTTAGGGAGTGCACAACTTCGTTTCTCTAGTGGTAAATTATTATACAACTCAGAAAGTGTTGTATTTAAGTAGATTTTAGAATTGAATAAAGGGGAAAAGGATATAAAAACATATCCTTTTTTTGTGTCTTCATAAACAAGGTGGGGGGTCACTGGGTTATAGAAGGTATATGAGGTTTAGTATAATGGTTCCAAAAAATTGAAGAGAAGGACTAGACAAATGACAAGAACACCAGGTAATAAAAAATGGTTACAAAATATTGCTAAGAAAATCAATCTTCCACTTTATCCGAAGAAAAAATTTAATGGGGAAGAAGTCACTCTCATGCCAGATGGGACAGTTCGATTATCTGAAACAGGAGAAAAGCCTTCTGCTGAAGCACTGGAAGCCTATCAAGACTTCGTTAAAAAATTCAATGAAAGACTACGTCGTTTTGGAGTAAGAACAATCGATGGAAAAGCAACATTGAATACTGTCTCTCGATTTTCGGACGACTATTATAAGAAGTATGCCTCAACACCATTACTGAAACAAGTTTACCCAAACAATGACTTTCCTTTCCATTTGCAACTTCAAGAGGATTACATCATTCAAATCAACTATAGTCAAGAAACGGACTATGAGTTAATTAGTAAGCAACTAAACCAGTTAGATATGGATATCCTACTATTTATAGCTACTTTTCGAAATGTTCAACTCCTTCAAATTTCAAGGGAGTTTGGTTTACCTATTCCTAAAATCAAACCGCATCTCAAACGACTCAGAGAGTTTTACTTGGTTCAAGAGTGGGAGTTCGAACGTGAGGATACTCCAGGGGCTCTTGCGACAAGTTACTCTATTTACAGTCATGGAACAATGTTGCTCTTACTAGCAAATAAGATCAGCAGAAACTTTACTTATAAGTGGAAAGATATTCTTCGGGAAGAAGATAACTACTCTCCTATTCGATACTGGAAGGTCGTAGATGCTTATCAGAACTTCAAATTTAATCAAAACTATGCCTATTTTGTTCCTACGTCAAAACTGGAGAAGTTCACGTATACAGTGACAAAGACACAAGAAAAGAGTGAGAGTACAAGTCCTCTTTCTGGTATGGAGAAACGAAAATCAGAATTACAAGCCAAAAAGGCGAAGAAGAAAGAGCGTTCGTATACGGTCCATGTTCCTAGATATCTCTTTATCGGTCAGTTAGCACTTAATAAAAAGGAAGATGACGGTACAAAGAATCTTTTTGATGTGTATCCTTATATCACTAATGTAGGTGATGCCAGTGATCTTGATAAATTGCTCAATGTCTTTAAACACTTTGGACTTTTCGAGGATGGTTTAGATGAAGAAGGCAACAAACGTTATCTATTGATTATCGTTGATAATTTTGACGATATTCAAGAAATTGAAGATAAGTATATGCTTATTGAAAATGGTGGCTATAAGAATCTTAATAACATTATTTTCCTCAACTTAGAGCTTGCTGCAGAAGAAGGGATTGATAAGTCTCTTATTGTTATCAGAAGTGCAAATACAACTGATGGTGGTCGTGTGGCAAAATATATGTCATTTAGAATGAATGAAGCGTGTAACGAGCGTCCACTAATCAAAGATGCCGAACTAGAAGAGTTAAATCAAGAAGAAGGTGATACTGATGCTTAATATCTATATTGATCCCTACGTCCTATCTCCTTTTGAGGGCTCTCCTTTTTTTCACAAGCTGACTAACTTTGCAAAATCTAAAGACCATAGAGTAGCTATTATGGGGTTTAAGTCCCATATTTCTTGGAATGCTCTATCGTATTTAGAAGATAAAGCTAAGATTACAATTACCAACAATCAAGCAGACCTAGAGGATGAGAAAAAACATGTGGTTCTGCTTGCAGGCTATTTAAAAAAGGATATTGAGTTAGTAACGTCTCCAACAAATCAGATTACGGATATCTTCCTCTTTGATGAGCAGGCCCAAATGGATACGAATACTTTGTCTCAGCTAATCAGCAAGGTCCCTTACGTGCATTACCTATCAACTGAGCATTTTTTCCATTCTCTCCACGTCAATAATTTCCTTAAGAACAGGCCATTTATTTTCAATACCCAACTTTTCCGAGACACGAGAAATATTTATTTTGCTAACAGTTTAGTAGAAGGCTATGATTCACTATTTGAAAGCTTAGCTAAGAATGATATTACCCAACAATCTTTTTTTGGTAGCAATAACTATATCTATATACCAGGTCATAATGGAAAAGAGGAAGCACACGCTAAGGTTATTATGAACGTCACAAAAATTGAGGATTTGACGGTTGAAAGCATAAAACCTTTAAAGCCAGTATTCACATCTTCAGAACCTCAGCTAAGCATGAAAGAGCTACGTTTAGATGAAATAGAAGAACGACTAAAGCAGAAAATGAAGGATTCCGACATAATCAAAAATAACGAAAACTCAAGTGAAGTCTTGAAAATTACTTCTGAAACCCTTACAATGATAAAGAAGGTAATGGATTGTATTGGGAGGATGGAAAATAGTTTAAATGCTAAGATGTCTGAACAAGCTGACGACAACAATAAACTTGATTCAGATTTTGATCCATTATATGCCTTTAGGTCCCAACATGATAAATTGAGGGAAGATTAAACAATAATAAAGGGTTGAAGGAGAAAAAATGGCCGATGAAGTAATGACTAAAAAGAACATTTACCTGGTGTCAGACGTTGACAAAGCTAGGGAACTTGAGGCATACATCGTAAGTACAAAAGATGGTATGGAGGTTTTTGGACTTATTGGCTGTGATGAACTTGAAGAATTAACAGATGCTCAACGAATATTTGTACAGAGCGATGAAGCGATGCAATTCAAAAGTAATTAAGCTTAATGATTGATCTAAAAGCTGAGAAATCAGCTTTTTTGAGTTTTTAGGGGAATCACAAGGTTTTTAAAATGATAGGATTGAGTATTTTGGGGCTAACAGTGAAGATGTCCACCGATTTAATAAAAGTTATTACGGTAATCATTGCAGTAATGTCTATAGAGTTGTGTGTTTTTGGCTGTCAACGTTTAATTGCCAAGAAATTAGGTGTTTCTATAGAGGTAACAAAGAAATACAAGTTTTTCCTAAGATTAGCTATTGTCTTATTGAGTGTGCCACTTATTATTTTTGGGCTATTACCGATGTTAGAAATATCTATCAATTTGTTCAAGGGTTCTGATGTTTTAGGCTACTATGGAGCACTTATAGGAGGAGGAGTTACAGTATTAGGTATTTACTTCACGTTTAAACATGAAAGAATGATATTAGCTGAAGAAAGGAAGGAAGAGAGTTTACCTATCCTTATGTTTTCTCTTAGAGAACTTACAAAGGAAGAGGATAAAAATGATAAAACTCTTCCTGATCTAGAAGTAATAAGAGGGGTAGAAGTTTACAAAAAATATGATGTGTTAAAAGATGAAAAATTAAATTTAGAATGGGAATTAATGTTTTTAAAAAGTCAAAAAACGAATCTGTTAAAGGAAAGAGATGAAAATAATGCTAATAAAGATATAACAAAATATGAGAGAGAAGCTAAAGGTAATAAGATTTGTAGAGAGTTAAGGAAAATTGAAACTAAAGTAGAGAAAATCAATACAAATCTAAATATAGTTTCAAATAAACTGTCGCAACTCCTTTTTGTAGAAAGCTCTTATTATTTAGAGATAAAAAACATAGGTTTGCAGACTGCAATTCTATCATCTATTAGTTTGTGCTCACAAGATGGTATAAGTTCGAGAGTTCTAATAAGTAATAGGAAATTATATACACCCTTGGTAAAGCGCGATAAGAGATTCAAGGATTTATTGCTAGAAGACGAGATAACTAGCATAAATATATTTGCTGTTCCTAAAGACGCAACCATTAATATTAAAATTAATTTTTTGTATAATGACTATAAGGATAGATATTCAAACAAAAGGGATTGGGGGCCTATTGATAATGATAAGGGAGATTACTTTTTGATAGAATTTACAGATGTTTATCTTAATCTTTACCGATATAAGCTTCCCATTACTCTGAGATATTTTTTCAGTTTTTATTCAGTCAATTTAGATGATAAAAGGATACCAGTGCTTCCTGAAAAAAATAAGGAATGACTGAGTTCCTATGTTTAATTAAGAAATGGCTTTGTTATGATTTTTTCAATATTCATCTTCTAGACTGAAAAATGGATACTGTCAATAATTTTGTGTAAACACTCAAGTAGAGTTATAGAGTCTTACTCAAATAAGCTTTCAAGATACCAGATAGAACAGCCAAATTCATGTTTTCAGCCATCGAACAACTTTGTAGGCTACTTCCAAAAGAGGCTCTTAAAACCTTTACTTCAGACAGGGGAAAAGAGTTTGCCTGCTATCTCTGATGAGGCTTTGAACAAGGCCTTAGATGATATCAATCACCGACCACGAAAATGTTTAGCTTACAGAACTGCTTGTGAAGCTCTAATGGATGAGTTCGAGTAAATGTTGCACTTATTCTTGCAATTTATCAATTCAAAAAAGGACGGTCATATAATAGTTAATCAGCTTGATTACAATCTCAGAAGATGGGCAGATAAGTGTAAAATTTTTAGAGGGGACTGAGGTAGATTTATAGAGTAAATAATGGCTGTAACGACAGTGGGAAACCAGCCATTTTTGTGGTATAATTATTTATTATAATCAGACATCTATCTTTGATATGGATAGGTTAGTAATCAATGGGAGTTTTTCTGTGGGAATTAAGGTTTATCAAGATAGAAATGCTATTGAAGTTATTCTTAGAGAAAGGAATTTAAAATTTACGAAGCAAGGTTTGGATAAGGCTTTGCTCTATAATAATTATTTTAATTTATTTAATGGTCTAGAAACTTTACTTTTACCAGATAAAAATATAAAGCATTATAATGGTGAGAGCTTAGATGATTTTATAGATATGTATAACTTCGACAAGAAGCTATCTAGTCAAATTTTTTATCTTATTATTTCTTTAGAGGATAAATTAAAAAATTCAATTGCTCATCATTTTTCTCAAAGACATTGCTGTACGATTGATTCTACGATGGAATACGTTAATCCTCAAAATTATATTGATCCGACGAGAAGGCCTAATTATCCTTTTCAGAATTATCAGAACAAATCAATTTATAATCAATTTAGTCAATTTAATCTATTTGAGGAAGGTTTTTTAACAAAACTTGTTAATTTTAATGACCACATTGATGCTAATTTTTATAGAGATAGCTCATACGGTTCAAATTCAGCAAGAAATACATTTCCATATTATCGGAATTATAGGAGTTACTCAGATCCAGACTATGATATTGCTGTCCCTTTTTGGGTAAGTATAGAAACTTTTGATTTTGGAACAATTTTACGATTGCTTCATTATCTTCAAGATGATGTATTGGAGTGTGTAATGAAAGATTTTGAGATTGGAATTCGTCACAGAGCGGAATTCCTGAATATGTTGGATTTTATTAAAGAACTAAGAAATCATTGTGCTCATGGCTCGCTAATTTCTCGTTTTAGAACCCCTAAGTATATGAAAATAAATGGAAATTTGATACGTGTCTTTAATTTAAGCCCTGTTTATCATAATACTTCGAATTCCTCTACACCAGCGTCGGTAATAAAATTATTTGATGTGTTGAAACTTTTGAGTTTTTTTGTTGACACCAAACCAATTTACAAACAACTTCAAAAAATTATTTACCGTAATAATAAGAAGTTCAGAGGACACTATGATTTAAATGAAAGACTTCTAGAAAGAATGGGGGAGAAACAGTTAGCAGTTTGGAAAGAATATTTATATAGGAGAGTGAATTTTCAATTTTAGTTGTTGACATTGGAGAATTTATATTGTAGAATATTCGTATAGAAAGAGCTTTATAAGCATTTGGAGAAATGGTATCTTCATCGATAGAAAACCCTGACATTTGTCGGGGTTTTCTTGGTTTTAGTTTGAGGAGTTTCGTTTCACAGTATTATTCGGCTCCTTGTCAACTGTAGTGGGTGATGAAAAGCTAACATCTAGAGAGGACCAGATTGGTCTTCTCTTTTTGGATGTTCAGAGTGATGAAAACACGTTTCTTAAAGTTGATGAAGTTTCTAAAACCAAAGTCCAACCGTTTGATGTCTTTAATCAACTTGTTTGTCGCTACGAGTTTTGCGCTTGAATAGTTTGTTTCAAGCAGAAGTACGGAAAATTTCATCAATATCTTGCTTTTGGGCTAGGAAGTTAAGTAGTTCTGTGGTAAACTTAGTCATAGGAATAAATCTCTTTCTAGTAATGTTTCGCAACTCTACTATAACGGATTTATTCCTTTTTGTGTTTACACTACCAAATACTTACAAGACCTTAAGAAGATTTCTATTAATAGAGATAAAAATGAATCACTGAACAGTGCTATTAATGAGTGTCTAGAGGAACTACGTTATCTTTTTAAAGTTTCAGGCTATCGCTATGAATCTGAACTACGTATTTTGAAATATGCTATGTTAGACCCAGATAATAAAGATATAAAGATTGATGATAAGAGTGGTCCAGTTGCGAAGCTTTATTTAGAACGTGATATGCTCATTCAATTAGAACAAGTAATTTTTGGGCCTAAATTTTCTAACCCAGAGCATGTGACTCCGTTGCTCCACCTTCTGGATAAAAACATTGAATTAAAACGTTCAGAAAGAAAATTTAAATAGATGATTATGTAGGTTGAGACAAAAAGAAATTAATTTGCCCGAAAACCAAAAAATAGTTATTAAACCTACATAGTCTTGATAAAAAGTAGAAAAGGACCTAGTACTATAAAGTACTAGGTCCTTCATTTAAATGTTTATCAAGCTTTAGAGTTAGTAAATAAACAGGTAGTTACGATTTATATAACCTTAAACACCATGTTACTACCTGTTTTCCTTTTTCCTATACTTTTAATTTAAGTTTGGTTTATACGAGGAATTACCAGAAACTATAATTTTCTTTTTATCAGTAACCTGATGTACGTAAATGAATATTCTGCCAAAGGTCGACCACCTTTATCCTTAAAACCAGGGATATAATAGTCAGGAGCATCTTTTTTATTTAGAAGAGACAGTATTTGGAACTGATCAGGATTATAACTCTTTAGGAAACTAACTGGAACGCCCATAGCCTCATAATAGTCATAAGGTATCTCTTTTACTTTGTTAATATTGATTGCTTTATAATTTTTGTACATCGGATAACTGTCCGGTGTGTATTGCATAAACATTGGCAGTTATATATGACGTCTGAGATTATCTAAGTTAGTAAACCAACAGACACCTTGAATATTTATAAGTTCTTGACCAAGGGAATTTTTTATTTTGTTTTTTCCAGGGGTTTCCAAACCCTCAGGTACTATCATCCAACCATCGCTAGGTACGGTAGTTTGACCTACCCACATCTTGTTTTCCTTAAAAAGAGTTACGAAATCACTGAAACCGAAAAGTACTTTATTACTCATTAGAATAAAGTCTTTTTGATACTCTAATAGGAGTTGTGAAAGTTCATTCATAAGAGGTATTGGGGGATAAGTCACGACAATATCACATTCTTTTAGTATGGCAATGCATTCATCGCTTTGAAAGTCACCATTCCCTTTTAAAGGAGTCCTATAGACATTAAGTAGTTCTGTATCATCGATAATTTTAGAAGATGTACTATTTTTTATCTCATCCGGGACATGTTTATATATATCTAAACGATAGGAAGGACCATCAGGTGAGAAGCTAGTAGCTGTTAGTTGTTTTAAGTTAAGACGTTTAAAATTTGTTGAGAAGTATCGCCAGAAATTGGATGTTTCTGTATCATTGAAATTACAAAAAACATGCTTGTCTCTAAAAGAATTATTGTAGTATACTAATTCGGCCTCAATGTCACAGAGTTGGGCACGAAGTTGATCACGATATTGCTGCTTGTCATAGTCTATTGTCATGATGTCATCAAACCTTACTATTATTCAATTTCCTAATATAAACCGTTCTCTGTAATTATATCATAAACCGAAGTTAGGGTACCTTTCTAGCCTTATTTTGACACATCGGCATCATCTTTATCCATACCTTGCTCATCAAAACGATCAAAGTTAGAAATTAGATAAGCCTTTGGAGATTCAAGACATTGTTCTAAGTTTTCGTGAACGTTTGTATTGTCAGTTAGTAAATGTGTAATTTCAAGATAAATCGATATTGGTTTAGAAGCACTCTACATCTATTCGGAAAATAAGTATTTGTTGAATACACATATTAGTTATGATAAACTACTACTAACAAGAAAATTGTTAGATTTGAGGCTAATATGAAACAAGAAACACTTATGAAAAATATAAACGAGTTGCTTGAGATTATGCCTTGGTATGTTAAGGAATATTATCAAGCAAAGCTCGTTATTCCATATAGCTACAAGACACTGTATGAGTATTTAAAGGAATATAGACGATTTTTTGAATGGTTGATTAGCGATCATGAGAAATTGGGTGAAACTGTACGTTATGCAGACTATGATACGATTGCTGATGTTCATATTGATGAGTTGGCCCATTTACCAAAGTCTGTTATCGAAGGCTACTTTGTTTACCTTCGTGAAAATACTGAGCGTCGGTCAATCTCTGAAGTCAGCATTATTCGAACTAAAGATGCCCTCTCTAGTTTGTTTAAGTATCTTACCCAAGAAACTGAGGATGACGAGGGCGAGCCTTATTTTTACCGAAATGTCATGGTTAAGGTAAAAATCAAGAAACCTAAAGATACCTTGGCTAGTCGTGCAGATAACATGAAAGAAAAACTCTTTCTAAACGATACACAGTCTTTCTTAGATTATATTGACAATGAGCATGAAAAGAAAATCTCAAAACGTGCCCAGGTATCCTTTGTCAAAAATAAAGAGCGTGATCTTGCTGTCATAGCACTTCTACTCTCAACTGGAGTCCGTTTATCTGAATTAGTCAACCTAGATATGCAAGATGTCAATCTAGCCACAAGGACGATTACAGTTATCCGAAAAGGTGGTAAAAAGGACGTTGTAAATATCGCTCCATTTGGTATACCTTATATTGAGCGTTACTTAGAAATTAGGAAGGGACGCTACGCAGCAAGTGATTCAGATAAAGCATTCTTCTTAACGACTCAGAATAAAGTACCTGCAAGGCTTGGAACACGTTCTGTCGAGCTATTGGTGAAGAAGTTATCTACCGCCTATGGTAAGCCCACTACTCCTCACAAATTGCGACACACACTTGCGACACGTCTATATGAGCAAACAAAAGACAGCCTCCTAGTCTCCCAACAATTGGGACACAAGGGGACTGCAATGGTAGAGGTATATGCACACGTAGCTGCAGAGACAACTAAGGAAGCTTTGAGTGATTTATAAATCATTTAATGGTTAATACATTATACACGATATATAGTTAATAGATAAACTATGTATATGGTAATGAAGACTATAAATTGTTAACACGGTTTATGATAAGTTAGAAAAAACGAGGAATCTTCTTAAATAAGAGTAGATTCCTCGTTTTTCGTTATTATTTAAAATTTAAAGACGACTGTTTCAATGGTCTCGTTCTTTAAGTTTGCCTCTAGTCATTGTTTATTATGAACGTCTGTGACGCCCTTTATAAACGAAGCTTGTCAAACCAAGTCCTACCAAAACCATACCTAGCATACCAACTTTAGAGTTTGTATCTCCTGTTTTTGGTAAATCGTGACTTGTCAATTTTCCATCAGCTTCCGATTTAATTCCTGCATTACGTGTTTGTGTAAATGGAGAAGTGACAGAATTCATGGAATGAATGTTTTTTGAAGGCACTAGACTTGTAGCAGGTGTTGTGCTAACTGCAGGTGCTTCACTTATAGCAGGTGTTGTGCTAACTGCAGGTGCTTCACTAGTAGCAGGTGTTGTGCTGACCGCAGGTGCTTCACTAGTAGCAGGTGTTGTGCTAACTGCAGGTGCTTCACTAGTAGCAGGTGTTGTGCTAACTGCAGGTGCTTCACTAGTGGCAGGCGTTGTGCTGACTGCAGGTGCTTCACTTACTGAATTAGGGTTAGTTCTATAATAACGATAATATAGGGCATCATCCTCATAGTTGGCATGGCCAAATAACCCTGGTTCTTCCGTTGTGATAATATCTCCAACCGAATACTTCTTACCATTAGATCCAGTAATTGTGTAGTATGAGTACCCTTCCAGCTCGTCACCTGGCATTACAGTATATCCTTTAGGGGTAACTACGTTACCAGTGAGCCAGCTGATTGTAGGGTCATCTGATGCTGAATAATTAAGGTATAACATGCGATTAAGACTAGGATCGTTATCAGATATTGGATTTTCACTAGTAGCCGGCGTTGTGCTAACCGCAGGCGCCTCACTAGTAGCCGGCGTTGTGCTGTTCGCAGGTGCTTCACTTGTATTATCAGAGTTTAGAGGATAATAGTAGTAATATAGTCTATTATCTTCCTCGTTCTTGTGATTTACTAAAGGATCATTGACAGTTATAATATCGCCGACATTGTAATGTTTGCCGGTGTCATCGAATACGTCATAATGACTATATGTTCCAGGGTTACGAAAGTTCTCATCTACAACGTATGGTTCGCTAGGTTTAATAACCCGACCTGACATACTACCACTATCAGGTTTATCGGGATAATCTGCCGAATAAACATAGAACATACGCCAATCATTATAGTTAGCATCACTAGCTGTTTCTTCAGCATATACCTTTGTAGATGACTGACCGAATTGAGTTTGCACAGCAGTTGCAAGAGTAATTGCTGCAACTAAAACAATTCCATATTTAGAAAACTTATTAATAGACAAAATAAACCTCCAGGGCAACATTATATAATTTTTAGAAATATAAATTATCACACTTAATATATCAGAAAAATAAATAAAGTCAATGTTTTTTTAAAAAAACTTTGACTTTTTACTCATTCTCAGTAAATTATTTTTCTAACTTCTTAGAGTTGGTGCAATTTGAAGGATATTATCGAGTTGAACTAATCTATACCCTTCACTAGTCTTTATTGATATTTCCTTACGAGACAGTTCTCTCACTTCACCAAATAAAGTAATTTTATTATCACGATGTTTGATAGTGAATTGCCCTTTAAGTTGGTTGGCATAGAGTTGAGAAAGTAATAAGAGTTTTTGAGGTTTACTTAAGTCTGTTGTGAAGTCAACACGATATTTAGCAGCATGTAATGATGAGGTATGCTCGGACAGAAAGAACCCCATCCACTTTTGCATCCCTGGATCCTGGTATTCTCGTGCTGCTTGAAATGGTAAATAGGAACGATCAATCATTTTAAACCATCCAATCCTCCAGCAGAATGTCCTCCGATGAGCCTACTTCTGGCAATACTTCTCGATGCACTATCCAGTGCATTAGCTTTTAGTAGAGAGGTAAAGCCAAATTGGTCTCTGATAGAATCTATTGCTGTCTGGAGCCTTTCTTCTTTTTCAATTTGTTCGACATCATCGAATAGTGAGATTAATCCAAAAGATTCGTCTACAAACCCAGAATAATTAACCGCTACACTTCGGATTGCCCCTGAAGTGTATTTATTATGGAATAATTTCAACACATAGTTTGTCAGCATGTCGGTGTTATTCGTTGGTTCAATTTTCATTTGGGTATTGATAGAACGCTTGTTCTCATGCTTAGAGTAGCCAAGGTGTATTGAAACAACAGTCGCTTTCTTGCCTATCTTTCTCAGTCGGATAGCAACTTGCTCGGCCATCTCTTTAAGGACAATTTCAATATCTCGTTGTCTAAAATAGTCTCTAGGGAGAACCTGGGAGTTGCCTAGACCTTTTGATTTTGGTTTATAGGGCTTATGAACGTTACTTTCATCAATACCATTAGCATGAAACCATAAACGAAGGCCAGCTACTCCTAGTTCTTTCTTCAAGATATCTGGGTTAGCATTTGCCAAGTCTTTGATTGAGTGGATACCTAACGTGTTGAAGCGTTTCTCCATTCTCTTACCGATACCCCAGAAATCTGTCATCTTAGGAATAGACCATACCTTATTCTCCACATCCTCATAGGACCAGTTAGCTCTCATGGTTGAAGTTTTCTTTGCTTCATTATCAAGGGCTAGTTTAGCTAGTAAAGGGTTAGCATTGGACATACCAACGGTTGAATAGATGCCAGTTTGTCTCCAGATGTCCCTTTGGATCCTTGCTGAAATAAGGTCAAGTTTTTGCTTTCGTGACAACTGCTTATCTGGAACGAAGTAATTAAGAGAACTAGATAGGTCAATAAAACCTTCGTCTATAGAATAAGGGTAAATATCTTTAGGGCTACCATAGTTTTGAAAAATACCTTGGATTTCCATATTAACTGCGATATACTCATCCATTCTGGGAGGAACGATGAAAGTCACTTTTGCCCAGTCTTCAATGAATCGCACGTATTCTGGATCTGTTCTCAGTCCTTGTTTCTTGGCATTGTAGTACGAGAACTTTCTTGTTTGAACATCAAAAGGGAGGTCGTATGCTCTTCCTACGTTTGATTTCCCAAACACAGTCTTAAATATCGGTGAAGAAGCTAGGATGAGACCTGCAGAGTTATCAGCTCTACTCATAACACATAGAGAAGTCTTTAGAGGATGTAACCCTCTCTCAACACATTCTACGCTAGCATAAAAAGACTTCATATCAATAAAGGCAATATCACTGCGAGGCTCCCTAGTGTAATCAAAATATCCCATGTGTCACCTCTTTTTGTTAGTATATAAACTAACAAAAGTATAGACTATTTTGGTGAGGTTTTCAAGTGTTACAACGTTGCCAATAGTCTTTGAGAGTAAAAAAAACACCAATAGCTGTGTAATTGGCGTTTTCAGTAGTCTTCTAATTCTTTTAAAAAGAGTATAGAGTTATAAGTACCTTATTCTGAACTTCCTGTTGATGATGATGGCTCCGTAGTAGCATGATAGTTATTTGCCTGGTCAATCATATCTTGCACATAAACACCCAAGAGTGTGTTATAACCATTTTCATCAATATTACTATGAAATTCAGGATTTACCCTTGTTTCTTTTGATGATTCGGGAACTCCAGCATCTTGTTGTTGTGCAGGTGTTGTTGGGGTACTTCCAGCTACCGTATTGCTGTTACTCTGAGCTGATTCACTAACAGTAGCTTGAGTAGAGCTTGAACTAGACGATGATGGTTGCGTAGAGGATGAGGTTTCCGTTTTTGAGGTGTTTTTGGTTGTGCTATCATCTTTAATCTCAATTAACTTCTCAAATATCTTTTGCGTCAAAGCATTTTGTTGTGAGGCCGTTAATGATGCTGCGACACGAATAACAACCGTTCCATAAACATAGTGTGAACCAGGGTTGATAACAGTTGGCAGACCATCGAAAGCACTTAAATAGTCATTTCGTTTTTTGGCATCTTCAGCCGTTTTATAGACCTCAACACATCCACCTGCATCTGTACCTTTTGCTACTAAATCAGCTCCGGCAACTGGATTAGTCACTTCATTGTCAGAGAAATAAACTGCTGCCGTATAACTTCCTTGCTTGTTTAAACCTTGGTTTGGATCATTATCTTCTGTGGCTGACTGAACTTCTGAAATCGTATCAATTTCCTTAAGACGACTTTCCACAAATGTATTGGAAGGATTGGTAATTTGTTTTAACTGCTTAACACTTGTTGAATACTTCTGGTTTTTATCATTAAGATTTTTTATTTCTGTCGAGTAGTTAATTGGTTTTTTTAGTGATTTAACTTGTTTATTGATGTCACTTGTTTTCTTTTTGATTTTAGGAATTACTTGCTTCTTCTTTTCGGCAGTAGAGACTTCGTTTTTAAGTTCAACCGTCAGATTTTCGTCTAAGGGCTTATCTTTACTGCTAAGTAGTTCCTTAGATACTTTGATTGTTTCCTCTAAGCTACTATTTTCTTTTTGAATTTTAGCTGTCACTTCATTAAATGACTGTACCGCTCTTTGATGTGGTGAAATTGCAAGTAAATAGTACCCTATACCAAAACATAATAGTACGATAAAAGAAATTATGGCTTTTTTCTTTGAATCAATTTTTTTCATAAAATCAGATTTCATTTTTAATCTCCAAAAATCAAGTGTTCGTTACCTCAAATAGCTAACGGGGACTTCCTATTAAGTATTCTGTTTTTATTATACTTAAATGTTCTCACATTTTAAAGCAGTCTTTTGATTATTATTCAAGAAAATTACTGGAGTTTAGAAGAAAAATGTTGCGCGTGCTATATGATTCAATGCAAAAAGGATAGCATACAGTGATGCTATCCTTAGTTTGTCCTAAACATATTAAACCATCTAGTCCACCAGCAGAATGACCTCCAATCAACTTGCTTCGCTCCAAGCTTCTTGATGCTTCTAGCAAAGAGTTTCCCAGCTCATGGCACTTGATGAAATTTTTTACCTTGGGATTCTCCTTTTTATAAGAGAAAGAAGTCCCACTGTCACCAGCCAAGGTTAGACCTTCTATTTATCGGTTTGAAAAATGGTTCTCCATGACTTTGATTCCATACTCTCCAACTATATTATAGAAGAAATTTTCAAAATCATACCCCAAAACAGAACAATCAGTTTACTTGATGTACTTATAGGTATAACTGTTTGCAACTCATATAATTACTGTAATAGATATCATATAATTGGTTAAGGATTATCTCTGCTGCTGGTTCGAACTCACCGACTTCATCTTGAAAAGCATAGATAGCCCAATGATTAGACATCTCTTTTACAGAATTTAAAAACGTTATAATTTGTTTGCTTGTCGGAAGAGCCAACAAATTCTGTTGTTGATCAATTATAGAGGATAATATTTTAGGAATACTTGTATCCAGTTCATCGAAACTATCTTGATCCCAATCATATTTTAAATCCTCAAATATCGATATAAGATATGCTAAATAGTGTAGATTCCTTTCATCCTCATTGGCCATTGTATAAACTTTTTTTTCTCCATCTATATCTTGTGCATATCTCTGGTCATCTAAATCATCATGTTTATTTGATGAAAATGTTGTAATTGCATTTCGCATAGTAGCTAATAAAACTAATTTTTCCAATTCCTTTTGTACTTTATCAGCTTCTTTTTTTTCTTTTTTTTCTTTATGATCTTGTAAAAATTTTAAAGCTCCTACTCCTTCTGAACCTAGACCTAAAATAGTTACAATATTAGCAATATTTTCTAACATAATATTTTCTAATCCCTTTCAATTTTAGAAAAAACATCCATACTAACTCTATAGAACTCCGCTAACTTAACTGCCATACTCAAATACATATATGTCTATCCGTTTTCCCAACGAGCAACTGTACGTTCTGGCATACCAATTCTGCTCTCATGTCAACCTCATTATGAACTGACTAAAAATTAAAACAACTTGATGATAGAGTAAATGATAATCCCAATTAAGAGGTAAGCTAGAAGCCCCCTCCAGTCGAAAGGATGGCGCGTTACTTTAAATTTTACTTTCATAACCTTTTTTGATGTACTCTGCTAACATCCCCTATATGCTAGGTGGAAGGAATATCGGAGTTATTCCCCGATTTCCCACTCAAAGGTGAAGAACAACAAGTGAATGGTGATTAGAAACTTGTGTTTCAACATGAGTGTTCTTTGAATTTAGCACGTAAATCTTACTTCTTTCTCTTTATTAATCTTACATATAGTTTATAACGCAAATGGTTTATAATTTCAACACTTTTTGGTGATTTTATATAAAAAGGATAGCATCATTATATGCTATCCTTAGCTAGTCCCATGTTTATTGTGCAGGTCTTAAAGTTGCTGCTACTGTTCGAATAGTACTTTGAGTAAGATTATCTTGACTTTCTTCATCTGTGATTACACGAGGTTTTGGAAAGTTCTCGATAGGCTTTTCATGTTCTTGGGCTTGCTTTTTAGCTTGTTCAAGTCGTTGGTGTTGAGCTTCTGGCCCCCAGTCTTTTTCTGCAGCAATCTCAGAGACCATAAAGGCACTATATCGATATGCCTCTGGAACAATCGTCTGGATTTGTTCTTTAGTGAAGCGGTCTCCCTCACTATAATCGACGACATCCCAAATTAGTCCGCCATTGCCATCTTCTCGTGCTGCAAGGAAGTGTTCGCATCCAATAGGATTTGAGAGGTTGATCATAAAGAGTTCTTCAGACCATTCTCCAGTCATTACAGCATCAATGAATGTTTTATATTCATCGTCCGAGGCAAATGTTAGTTGCCCTTCTTTTTCAGCTTTTTGAGCTTCACATAATACCTCAAATCGTTCTTGGTATAGTGAGAAATTGTACTGTTTCAAAAAACTTGCTTGTTCCGTTGTTAAAATATTTTTCTTCATCGTGATTACCTCTTATTCTAAGTTAAATGTCAGTGTTACTTTAGTCAATGGGATGTGTTTAAGTCCCCAAAAGCCAGATTTTAGCAACACTTTGAACATACCGGCTACATTTCCTTCTGTATCTTGCCTAAACTTTTCATCTCTGATTTCCGTAAGACCTTTAAATTCATGAGAAATGCTACTAGCAATAGATGAACGCATCGACTCTTTGATATTGTCTACGGTATCAAATCTTCCTCTGATATTTGCATTGTGTCTATCATCAAAAATGATTTTATTGATCTGACCTTTGCTGAAGTTTCTTAAGGCAATAGCTACAACATAAGGAAGTGCAATCCCCAGTGTAACTAGAGGGTGTGTTAGAATATCAAAGACAATACCTTTTAGAGTGGTGATAAGTACGATATAAGCCAATGCACCTATCAATTTAAAGTAATTAACTGACATCGTAAATTTATTTTTTCGATTAGCTAATAACAAACCAATACATACATAAACTACTAGTAATACCAGGGCGACAATATGAATCGTCTTTGTTGAAACATTGAGAATATTGTTTGCTAATAACAGAACTGAAGTAGCTGTTATAAATATGATTTCAAGGAAATAAATACTTTCAGCAAACCATTTCATCAGTAACATGAACATTAATTTATTATTTTTCAAAAAGACACCTTCTTTCTACTTATATGGTCTTGTCTTGATTTCATAAATCCATAGTTATATAAATTATCAGTCCTCATATAAGCAATAACTTCCTTCCTAGTTCGTTTTAAAGTACTTCTTAATTATAGGAAAACAAATATCTATTTGTAACCTAGTGACACCTCCTAAAAAAACACAACTCTTTTGAGCTGTGTTTTTAGGGAATTATGAATTTAGAATAGGGAAAAGGATTTTTAAGAAGTGGGTGCTATCTTAGTACTCTTTACTACGTTTAGAGAAACCAAGCATGCCAAGTGCAGTAGTCAAAATAACTGCACCTGCAGTAGCAATAGCTGAAGTTGATTTTTCACCAGTATTAGGAAGAACCTTAATAGCTTGTTGTTGGACAGGCACTTCTTCTACAGGAGTTACTGGGGTAGAAGTAGGTCCGCCAGACTCTCCTACTGGTGCTGCTGGTGGTGTATCGAATGAAACAAGATTTGATTGATAGGCATTACCAAAATCAATCTGATAGAAATCATTTTCTACAGTAGTACCTGCAGGGACTTGCAATGTAGCAGGGAGATTAACTGTTACATTATTATTTTTTAGAATGTAGTCTTGGTAATAATCTACTGGATTTTTGGCTACCCAGAGATAGAATTCACCAGTTGGGTTAAGACCAGATTTTTCTAGGATCTTGTTGATGGCATCAGTACGTCCTTCATCCGAAAGTACGTGATACATATCAAAGAGGTCTTTGACATCTTTGTTTTGACTATCGACAATAGTAATAGCATCTTCATCTACTGTGAAGGCCCCATCTTGCACATCATCAAGGAGTGCAAATTTAAGTGCTTGTTTAGATGCAGCCATATCTTTGTATGGACTATAGTCAGTCGTCAAATGGAAGGTTACTTTATCATCGTCAGTAGTTTTTCCGTCGATGTCATTTCCACTTGAATCAGTAACAGACTTATGTGGCTTAGGAGCTGTTGGTGTCTTGTTAGTGACAGTATTAGAGAAGGTTTCGTAACCATTACGGCCAGCTTTATAAGTGTTATCGTAGAAACCGTTATCGTCCGTTGCTACGAACTTGATTGTAGGTGCTTCAAGAGCTTTACCATTGTATTTGGCAGTAAATGTGTAGGTCTTAGAAGCCTCATCATAATCAACGTTCCAACCTTTAGCTTCATTTTCAACTTTGTTGGCTTCGATGTTTGGAACTTCTCCAAATTCAAGAGGATCACGTGTGGTCACGGTATCGCCAACTTTTGCATTAGCAAAGATGTTTCCATTATTCAAAACATAGGTATGTTCATCATTTTTAGGAATCATCTTACCATTAACATTTTTGCCGTCGCTGTTGAGGACAGTTTTAGTTACAGTTGGTTGGTAGTCCATCTTGTAATCATGATAGCTTACAGATGGAATTTCTGGTTTAACAGGTTCATTAACCTTTTTAACTGTAGCTGATGGAACCACGTTTGGATTAGTGAAATCAAGACTCAACTGACCATGAGTATTGATAATCCAGTTATCATCAATGTTAAGAATTGGGATAATACCAGTAGTTTCGCCTGGTTTCAAGACATAGGACTTGTTAAGTGCAATACTACGATTGATATCTTCCGCAAAGCTAGAGTTACCATCATGGTTTACTGAGTAGATTTCTTCTCCGTCGGTGTAAACGTGGTAGTTAAGATTTTGGTTAACACCAGTATTTGGACGGTTACTTGTATAGGAATAGTTCCACAAATCGAGACTATTAAGTGTTACAGTTGTCGAACCGTCTCCGTTAGCTGTAGACGTGAAATTAACCTTACCATTAAGGGTACCTGTACCCAAAACACCCAAACTATCATTAGCTGAGTCATTCATATCGTGCGTGAATGAGAAGGTGCCGTCTGGATTAACACTACCATTTTGAACAGAGTTCCCATAAGTCAACTGGTCAACATTTTGTGTTGTCACACGACCATCAACATTAACGTTAGCATTATCCTTCATAGCAGCATAATCTTTGTTAAATTTGTCGATGGTTTCTTTGTTTGACGCAATCTGCTTATTAACCTGCTCGGTATAGGTGTTGTAATCACCTACATTTTTACCATCCCCACTTGAAATTTCAGTAGCTTCAGCTTTAATAAGTCCATTACTGTCTTTAACGGCTTTATCTACTTGAGCTTCAAGTGTGTCATGAGCTTTGTCAGCTGCATCATAAGCTGATTGGCGTCCAGATGCGTCCTGGGTAGCTTGTTTGATTGTAGCTACTTGTTCATTTTGGTCGGCCTTGATTTCAGCTTGCTTTGTTGCGAGATTTTCACTTGTGGTTGGGGTTCCTTTATCTTGCGTAGCATCTTGTGTCACTTTAACACCACTGTCTTTGGCAGTAGCAACTGCATCTGTGACGGCTGTGTTGTCGATAGTTACCTTTTCAGCTTCCGTAGATGTATTAGCCTTTTCAGCGTAAGCATTATTATCATTAGTACTTACTGGCTGTGTAGTAGCTACTTCTGCTACTGTTTCAGTAGGTTGTGAATCAGTAGTGTTTGTTGCAGTCGCTGTGGTTGTTGGAGTAGAGACATCTGAAGTCGCAACAGCTGTAGCTTGTGACATAAGACTGTCTGCGTTTGCTTGAGAGGTCGCCACTGGTTCTGAATTTACAGGAGCTTCAGTTACTTCATCTGCGGATGCCTGAGAAGTGCCCCCAACGATTGCTGCAGCACCGAGTGCAAGTACACCTACTGCTCCATAGACCTTATTCTTACGAATAGAGCCATGTCCTTTCGTGTTATTTGAGTCTTTAAACATTTAAAATAATCACCTTTCTTAGTTTGAGTACCATTTATCTTGTTTTACAGCTGTACGTTGAAGACCAAGTGCTGCCAAAATCAAGAATCCAAAGGTAACGAGTTTTGTTCCAGCTTCCCCTGTTTCAGGAAGTGTTACCATTTCTCCTGCCTCGGTCTTAACAGAGACAGTTCCATCCTCATTCACTGCTCCTCCTGCCTGTGAAGCTGGAACTGAGGCTACAGAACCATCGAAGTTTTGTACGACAAGATCACTATTGTTTGTTGAGACAACTTTATAACCAGTATTTGTGACGACTGGTTGACTAGGAGTCACATTAAGTACAACTTGTTTTGTTGAAGGAGAAACGTCCCCTGGTTTAGGTGCTTCTTGAACATTCGTGTCGCTAACTTTAGGAGTTTCTTCAGTTTTAGGAGACTCAACTACTTTGTTTGAAGTTGCTACTGAAGGTGAAGCTACTTCTGTACGATTGTCTGATTTATGTTCAGATGGCGTAGAGACACCAGTTCCATTAGTTCCGTCAAGAATATGAGGTGTATTTGTAGCAGTTTCAGATAGTTCTGGAGAGGTTGATGATTTCTCAGAAGATGTCGTTCCTTCGCTACTTGGCAAACTTACACCTGTTCCAGATGTTCCATCAGATACTTTTGGTGTTTCTGAACTTGTTGAAGAAGATTCAGCTGAAGTTGATGAGCCACTAGGTGCTTCAGAAATTGAAGCGTTATTCCCTTCAGTTGGTGCTGGAGTTGGTGTGGCAACAGTTGACCCTTTATCATTAACAGGATTTGTTGAACTTTCACTGCTACTGCTAGTGTTATTTTCACTATTATGGTTAGTATTAGCAGTATCCGTAGCGTTAGGCTTAGTAGGAGTTTCAGTTACTGTGTGCTCTGAAGGGGTAGGTGTTTCTGATGCAGTTGAAGTTGTATCAGAAGTAGAGTTTCCTACACTTCCTTCAGAGGTAGCTGTAGACGTTTCAGCAGTTGTACTTGCATTTTCAGAAGCCGTAGGTGTAGCCTCAGAAGTTTCTGATGTCTTCCCTTCGTCCTGACTTGGCGTAATAACACTTGGTGTTGTAGGTGTGGCTACACCTGTACCAGTAGAACCGTCAGTTACTTTAGGTGCTTCAGCAGTTGGGACATCTGTAATATTGGTACCAGGTGTCGCTGGTGTTGATGAAGCGGGAGGAAGAAGTGTATCGGAGTGTCCAGTCGCAACAGTAGCATTATCTGTTGGTCCAGTTGGTGCGGCAGTTTCGTCTGCTGATACCCCATTATTAACCAAACCTGTTGCTACAAGGGCTGTTAAAAAAGCTCCAGATTTTAGGATCATTGAACGTTTGTTTTTATCCATAAATAAGCAATTTCCTTTCTAAAAAAATTACAATCAGATAATAGCAAAAGTCATCCCTGACTCAAACCCAGTGACACCCTATGAAAACACAAAAAAAGAGCATACTGCTCTTATGTAATCTATTCGTGGATTGTATTCGATGTCTAACTAATTAAAGACCCGTCTACGGATTGAGATCCCAACATCTTGCCAAGATACCTCCATATCATCAGAGGGCGTATTTCCTAATAGAAAAACAGATTTATTATGGAATAGAGCATCAAATCCAATGTCTTCATAAAAGAGTTCTTCGTCATCGTATTGAAAGCCAGAATCAATATCGAATTCATTATTAAATATAGCACGGCAAATAAAGTACGCACCTAGACCATAGTAAGTAATAGGTTCATTGGAACCTTTAGGTGTAACTTCAAATCGATAGTACTTCTCTACTTCAATGGAGTTTTGAGCATTGACTTCAATAGGCTTAAGATAACAGTACCCATGACTAGCGAGAGCTTCATCTAATTGTTGACGAAGAGGGCTTTTTTTATGAGCGATGAGACCAGGGATGGCATCCGCATTACTGTCGAGAAAGTCATAAGCATTCAGAAGAACCAACCCTTTTTGAAAAAAGTTTGGACTAGTTTGTCTGTCAAGCCATTCACCTAAAAATCGGTTAATACGAGGTGTATTCATAATTTTCTCCTTTCATAGATAAGATATTTGAATCGTCTTTTCTTAAACTAAGATTAGTGTAGCACAGAGAAAATTACAAGAGCAAGTGCAGAGAGCCCTAAATTTTCAAAAGTAATTTAAAATGAACTATTTTTTTAGACGTTGCTTTATCAACCTCAAGGTTTACTTGATAAATTCCCTTGTCTTGTCTTTAATACAGCCAATAGTGATCCAAAAGTTGAAGTTACAGGGAGGGGTTGCATCTGCTCCTCCTCTTTGATTTATTTCATGATAAACTCTTCCTCGTTTATGGCCCATCCAGCAGTTCTCTTTACTTGAAGTTAGCACTATTCTTGGGGCGAGGTGTTTATTTATATATTACTCTGCTGGCACTAAGTGCGAAGTGACAGTCTTTTTAGTTTGCAAATTAATAAACTTCCTCGCCTCATTCTCTTCCAACACTCGATTAAGTACACTCGCACTATCCTTTAATATAAATTGCCAATTATGGGGTAAGGTCTCGTCCTGTCGTTTAAAACATTCCATATCCTACTTGAGTAATAATGTAGTCTGTTCCTACTGGTATTCAGAAACAAACATAGTTATTGTTCTTCTATTAACTGCTTTATGGAAATTTAATCCCCAAAAATAGCGATAAAGTTTAAAAACACCAAAAAAGCCAAAGCTTAAGCTTCAGCTTTTATAATCTCAAATCATCAGTCAATACGACATTGATAGGTTCTTCAGTATTTTTACGATACCTCTTCAAACATACTAGTGAAACAACTACCGAAAGTAGTATCAATAAGACTCCACAAACAACCATTGCAAAGACCTGTTCAGGACGAGTGCCATAGTTCTCAGTATAATTCAATAGTGATGCACTGGTTTCCATTTTTTGGATAACATTGGGAACAAAGTTCCAGGAAACAATTGTAAAGACTGCTAAAAAGAGTAACATTCCAAACGCCCAACTTAGAACGTATCGTTGCTGACGAGTCATAAAGTCACGCTGGTTGTATTCTTCAACACATAGTCCCTTATATTGTCCATCCTTGGTGAAGAAACGTGGCTCTTCACCATTTTTTATTCGTTGAATATCACTTAAAATTTCAGCACTTAAGTGTCTAGCCGGTAACTCTTGAGCTAGTTTATTTTGTTCTTCAATATTTAACTCAGAAACATCATCAGTATATTTTAAAAGATATTCCTTAGTCTGTCCGTCAAATAATCTGACCAACTTCCTTAAAAGACGCTTTGTTTCTTTTTCCATGACTCCTCATCTCCAATCGTTCTTTAATCCTATTCTCTTATTATCACCAATTCTTTAATCCCTGTGCTATAGCACTATTATATCAAGGATTAAGAAGATATGCACTTACACAAGGACAAAAATTCCTATTAGAGTTAAATAGATAAAGAAAAGCTCCATCTATTGATGAAGCTAAACAAGATATGTAAGAAGAATTGACTACGTTTAGTCATGTCCATGTTCAGCATGATCAGCCTCAGCTACTCCATGAACTGATGTTACTTCTATTTGAGTTGTTCCCATAACGTAATTCCCACAGAAATAGAGTTTCGCTCCGTCTGGGTTAGCAATCTCAAGGACAAACTGACGAACATTGTCTGCTTTAGCTTTAAATACTTGCGTTTTAGCATCAGAGTACTTATAACCTAGCATGAATTTCGCTACAAGCTCATACTGCATCTTAGTCCCAGTAATCGTTAAATGATTTTGATAATCTGGTTTAACATCGGTTACGTTCTGAACAGTCTCAACATAAGAACACATTTCTTTCAGTGCACTCTTTACAGTTTGCGTATCAGCATCATCTGCAGGTATTTGTGTTTCTAAAGTCGCAAGTGCCTCATTACACCATCTCTCATACTTATCTTCCTTTGGAATGTCTTCCGAGGATGAATCTTCAATCACCTGTTCGGTGCTAGGGATTGTTTCTTTTTTCTTCGGTTCATTCTTCTTCATTAACACAGAGACCAAAAACATGACTCCAAGAACAAGGAAAATGCTCACTAAAATAATTATGTATCTCGAATCTTTTTTCATGAGCCCAGTATAGCATCATTTATATAAGTGAAAAAGGGAGTGACACCCCCCTTTTTTGTTTCTCGGTCACTATCTAAATTGGAGACCTTTTTCATCTAACAATACTTTGATTTCTTTGAAATCATGATCAGGATCATGAACTGTCAAATTTAATTCTTTAGTTGTCCCTTCTCTCCACTCAATGATGGCTGCATCTATCTTTCTAAAAATAACCTTACCATTCTTATTATAAGCTACAATAGTCATAGGTACATAACTTAGATAATAATCGGTAGTATTCTCAAATGTACCAGAACAATTCAATTCGTCACTATTTTCGCTACTTTTACTGATTGTAAAGTTATTCCCTTTAAAAATTTTTTTAAGTGCTTGGATTATTTCATTTTTTTGCTTCACTTTTATTCCTATGTCTAGTATATCACGTAAGTTCCTAGTATCCTGGACAGGTATCTTCTTTCTTGAATGAATATCAAGTATCAATTCATATCTCTTTCTTCTGTACTCAACCCAACGATCAGAAGAGAAATGATTATTTTCCTTCGATGTTAATTCTTTTGAATCCTCAAGAACATTTATATATTCAATAGCTAATTTCTTGAGTTTGTTATCCTTAAAAGTTCTTTCCTTGTATCTTCCAACTTCCGATAACTCAAATTGTGTGGCCTTTTCATAGTACGCCGTAGTGTCCTCGTAATTCGAATGGGCATCCTCCCACCGTTTGTCTAACCCTTTAGCTAACGAAATAATGAAGTCGTTATCATAGGTGATTGCCTTATTAACAGCCGAACTGCATAAGAACAATGAAATAACTATCAGAACTGCAAAAAGTATCTTCTTAGGCATAGCAATTCCCTCCTAATTCATTCCCATTACTATTATACCATTTAACAATTTCAACCCGAAAGAAACCTAGTGTATAATAATCATTCTTTATATCACCTATGATACTTCTCAAAAATCAAAGAGCCAGGAAAAATCCTGGCTCTTTAATTGAACTATCACTTATATTTCTGTTTAATGTCACGCATCCATTTTTGAAGAACAGGACCTAGTTTCATATTAAGCATCAACTGATTGCCTCCAAAGATATTTGTTGCTTTATCAGGATCTAGTGTTTTAGAGATATCATCACGAAATGGAATCTCTTCTGGCTTGATAAGACTATACTCTTTAAGCGATTTGCTAAGTAAATCAGCATCAAGCCCCCATTCGGACGCAAATGCTTTAACTTCTATGAATTGTTGCTTGTCCTGCCAATCCTGAAAGGCTTCATCAAAATTACTCGTAGCCGGAATGTGACCACCTACCAATTCTTCATTGACAAAGCGTTTCAAAGACTCAGCCATTTCATGCTCCCCAAGGTTACTCAACTCTTGAATTTGCTCTAGAACTAAGACTAAATTATTATCATTGATAACAATATAACCACCTTCTGTAGTCGTCTTATTTCCAATTAACTCTATGAGGCTCTGAGCATCAATAACTTGAGAACCTTGAAGTTTAGTTCTCCCTTGTAATTCCCTAATGTCTTCCTCTTCTGGTCCAACTTCATCTCCGGAAAAGAGGTTTCTATAAGCACCTACATACTGTAGCCACTTGTGTTCATCAAGACCAAAACGCTTATTATCCCAGACAAATTCATAATATTGTTTGACAATATTTAACTGTTTAGCAGCTTCTTTAAATGCTGCTTTAAATCGTTTTCTGCCGTCTTTATCGTCACGTAGGTCTATCCATCGTGTTGGGTCTGAAAGTTCTTGAATGAGATTAAGCATTCGCTTATTCAGTTCATCGACAGCCTCCTCATACTCTTTAACGATGACTTCAGTATTCTTACCACCGCTACCATAAAGTGCAAGGGCAGCCTTAACAAGCTCTTGTGTCATTCTTGGATATTGGAAATTAATAATCGTTCCAAATTCCTTTGAAGAACCATAAACACGATTTGTTCTAGAATAAGCCTGAATCAAGCCTTGAAGTTCAAGACGTCTATCAACATAAAGGGTGTTAATACGTTTTGAGTCATAACCTGTTAGTAACTGGTCGGCAACAATAAGAATATCGATATTCTTAGGGTTTCTACCACTACCCCCACGTTTCGCACGATCCGTTAAATCTTCAAAGTAAGCAGCTTCACCATGAGTCTTATTACCAGGTGTAAAGGAAATACCAGTAAAACTAGCATAGTCTTCAAACATCTCATTAACGACTTCTAGAGCAATATTATCTGGATCATTCTCGTTTCCAAAGCTAAACGTCATAGCGACATTGGGTTTCGCTTCACCCTCCTTGAATTTCTCAGCAATTTGTTTCTTGAATTCATGGTAATAGGCAATCACACGCTCTTTATAGGCAGCTGTGAGGATTGCATTAAACTCTCCGTTTTGAGACTGTTCCTGCCAACCATCTAGCACTTCTTCAACTACTCGTGGAATATGAGTCTCATCTTGGTAGATTAAGATACCTTCATCAGAAGCCTTGGTTTCAACCTTCAAATCATCCCACTTATAGACCTCTCGTGCGATAGCTTTCTCGCCTTTTCCTGGATGTTTCTCAGATAAGTACTTAATTAGTTGCTCACGGAGATCATCATAATTTCTAAACTCACCAGTATTGATGTAGTCAACATGGAAACCTAAGACATTACCGTCCGCAATTGCTTCATCGATAGTATATTGATGAAGCAAGGGGCCAAAGAGCTTTTCAGTCGTATTAATGAGTTCACTACGTTCATTGACTTTACCTTTAGCCTTATTTTCATCAAACAAGGGTGTCCCGGTAAAACCAAAGAACAAACCGTTTTGGAAGAAATACTCTTTAATTTTAGCCATCATACCCCCCATAGTTGTCCGATGGGCCTCATCAATTATAAAGATTATCTTCTTCTCTTTTAGACTATCATCTTGTCCTTCAACAAGACTTTCAACTAAGTTATGAAGTTTAAAGGTTGTTGTAACGACAATACCACTCTTAGCAGACATCAATTGTCTTCTCAGTTGATAGGTACTTTTTGTATCATCCACATTCACCGATTCATAAACGGAATAAGCCTTGAAGGCTTCTGAAGTTTGGTCGTCAAGGTCACGTCTATCTAATAAGAAAACAACCTTATCAAACTCCGTTCGAGTGGCTAAGAACTGAGCTGTCTTAAAACTTGTGATGGTCTTTCCTGAACCAGTAGTATGCCAGACAAAGCCACCATGCGGTATCTTATCATCATTATCCCAACCAAAAGCAGCTTTTTCAACGGCTTGCAGGGCATAAACCTGATAAGGACGCATTAACATATGACGGCGGTTTTCTTCTAGTTTATCTTCATCAATAATCAGATAATCCCCAACCATTTGATGAGCCATTGGGATTCTTAAGAAATGTTCAATCACTTCTTGATAATCCGTCAATATACGGTGGCCTAGGAACTTACCATCATCTTGACTTTTTCGCACAAGCGACCAGTGGAACACAAATGCAGGGTTAAAATCGTTGAGTGTTTTAGGTGTCGCAAAATAACGTGTTTCAATCTCACTTGTCACAACCATCATTTGAGAAAAAGTCATGAAGTTATTGGTATATTCACCATCACGGTAATAACGCTTAAATTGTCCAAAGGCTTCATCTAATGTTTTATCGGTTCGTTTTTGCTCGATGTTAATTAATGGCAGTCCATTAATTAATAGGACAATATCAAATCGGTTATTGTAGTCAGTCCATACTTCACGCGCAATTTGATAACTTGAGTCACCACCACTCACCTGAGCCTTCCTCAAAATCGTTAGGGTGATTTGTCGTCTAGTAACATCTGGGTGACTGTCACGATAGATACCGTCAATTTTACCCGTTGACCCTTCCATTGAAAGGACCTTTGCGGCCTCATAACTATTTGATATCTGTTTGACCTTTGCCATAACTTGCTGGAACTCATTATCCGTCAAGGCAACACCTTCTAAGATGTCCGCATTGATACGATTTAACTCGTCACGCCAGTTATTTATAAGATCTTGAACAGTGACTTTATGTAGATTTCCATTTAGTTTATCAGGAGCTTGCCACTTATACTTCGTTAATTCCTTTACGAAATTTTCCTGAAATGCTTTTTCTGAAGCATTTTTGGGCGTATTACTCATAGGTGTCCTTTCTATATCAAACTGGAGCTCACGTTACACGAATAGTTCATTCAAATAGGCTTTTTTCAAATCGTTTAGTTTGTCTAGTTTTTGTTGCTGGAGAGAGATAGAGTTATCTAGTTTATGGAAAAAATCTCCGATTTGTTTCTGTTCTTTTGTAGCAGGAACTAATACCGATATACTTTCTACATCCCTCGTATTATATGATGGTAACGCACCAATTTGAACTAATGATGTTAGGTCGACAGTTTCAAACATAGTTTTAGCAAAATTTGTATCAACTTTTGAAGTATCCAAAGAAAATGCCATAGTATTGTTATCCATAAGGAATGGGACTCTACACAATCTCTTACGATTCAATAAAACAGCTGCTCCCACTTTCGCAAAAAATATCGCAGGTACATCATGAATTGCTTTCCATCCTCTTTGACTCATCTGTTCCAATGTAACGTAGTTATTTGCAAAAACCATCTCATGCTCATTCCCGTTATTATTCATATCTGATACTTTATAAAAAGGAATACCTACTTTTCCTCCTTGTTCAGAATCAGGAAATCCAATGCCCGACTGGGCTTTCCCTATTTTTCCTAATAACATCTGTTCCCACTCACCTTCAAAACCAGGAAAACGACGTTTCGGCACGCGCTCACCTCCAGCTGGAAACATTTCCGAGAGATAGGCTTTTTTCAGATTTTTGAGTTTATCAAGTTTATGTTGATGGATAGAGAGAAGAGAGTCGATTGTTTGGAAAAATTCACCAATAATGTCTTGTTCAAGTTCATCTGGAATAATAAACTCCATTTCTGAAAACATGGTACCAGTTATTTGATTGATTGTCGCACCCATATTTTTCTCAATTTCTTCACCAAATTTGGGAGTATCTAATAGTGCATTTACAAACAAAGAATGTTCTGTATGCATCCCAGCCATAAAAGCACCAATAACTGTGTTAGGTTTCTCACATTTTACTCTAGCATGCTTACCGATTAACGAGCGAGATCCATTTCTAACGACAACAATAATATCTCCTGGTTTAACATTTTCAGATGTTGCTTTTGCTGGTGTAACAAAAACATTATCAGCATCTACAATTTCACCATTTTTTATATTCGATGATCGCAAAACTAATGTCCCGGATTTCCTCACGTCATTCGGTGAATAGGTTAATCCACTAAACAACTCAATGAAATCTGTTAATTTTCTTTTTACCCACTCACCATTACTTTCAAACTCTTTAAACCGTCTCTTTGGCACATATTCACTATTCGTCATTAAAGTACCACCAATTCCTTCATCATTGCTTCAAGTTCTTTTTCGAGTTTGGCAATCTCATCATCCAGAGTGTCCAATGTCTCAGAGTAGCGTTTGTTTAATTCGTCTATCACTGCAATCTCAGCCTTAAGCGGTGACTCCACTAAGTCTTCCACTTTCTCAATAACTGAACCAAACCATTTTTTGTATAGAAGTTGATCGACTTCTTCATCAGTCAATTGAAGAATACGATCAGCCACTACTTCTTTCAACTCTTGCTCTTTGGTCTTAATCTTTTTATTGACAGCTGATTTTTCCTTGGTCAAGTCATCGACTTTCTTGAGAAAATCATACTCAAGAGACCCTTTTTCAGCCTCCTTCAAACTATCTTTAATAGACTTGCCTTCAAAACTGTCTTGGGCCTCACCCTCTTCATTCTTTTTAAGAGAATCAAAGAGAGCATTGTACTCATCACTATCTTCTACCTTAGCATTTTCTACAAGCTCACTCATTTCGCTTTCAATTTCAACAATACGTGATTTGAAAGCCTCAATTTCAGCTAACTCTTTGGCATAAAATTCGCTAGCAATAAGACTATTTGGGACGACAATTCCATTCCAACCGTCTTGAACTGGTTCTTTTTTCTTCCCTTTTTTGACCATATTAGGCTCACGTGTTCGACCGGCTTGATAAAATCCTAACTGTTCAATAAACTCTGAATCGTGTTCAAGGCTATTAGCCCAAATCTCAGCAATCATCTGATACCCGTCATAACTGTCAAGTTGTTCAAAGGCTGATAGCTGATGTTTGATATCCGCTAACATGGCTTCTTTAACCTGTCTAGAGCTACGTTCCTGACCAAGCTCATGCAACTGAGTCCAATAGGTATCCAGATAAGCTTCAACCGTTTCTTTCACATGCGTCATTGTCTCTTGTACAACCGTACTTGATAGCACCTCATCTGAAAATGCATCAATCGTTTTGTTTAAGGCCAAATACCCAGGACGTTTTTCAGTGAAGGCTTGTTCTAAAACATCTGGTACTAATTGATTGAGAATCTTCAAGTCCTCAATATTCTCTTTTGGAATACCTCCGTATAAGTGGGCATCAACATCGTGAGCAATCTCATTGTCTATAGCTGTTACATAACGAGGGATGTTCATATTGAACTCATTGCTGATGAGTTCCTTTCGGCTCGCTAAATGACTGTAGCCTTCTTCTTCTGTACGATTACTGTATGTATCTACAATCTTAGCAATATCTTTTTCTTGAAGGACATTTTGCTTCCCTACTTTGATAAAGTTATGTGAAGCATCAATAAAGAGAACAGGCTCATTTAAGTCACGATTCTTCTTCAAAATGATTATACATACTGGAATCCCTGTATTAGAGAATAGATTGCTTGGCAAACCAATAACGGTATCAATTTGATTTTTTTCTATGAGTTTCTTGCGAATCTCGCCTTCTGCTCCTCCACGGAAAAGTACCCCATGAGGTAATACAATAGCCATTGTACCAGTGGTTGATAAATGATATAGCCCATGAAGAAGGAATGCAAAGTCCCCTTTTGAATCTGGAGGTAATACACTGGCAATTTCAAAACGTGGGTCTGAAGCCTTTAGACCTACTCGGTTCCAATTCTTAATCGAATAAGGTGGGTTCATAACCACCGCATCAAACTGTACACCTTCATCTGGACGCTCTGGGTCCTCTGGCCAGTCTTGTGCAAGGGTATCACCGTTTTTAATACTCATTTTCTCAGGACGTACACCATGAAGTAAGAGGTTCATACGTGTCAAGTTGTAAGTCGCTGTATTTTTTTCTTGTCCGTAGTAGCTAAGAACCTTCTGCTGCTCTTCAGATAAATGTTTTTTAACCGTCAAAAGGAGTGACCCTGAACCTACAGTTGGGTCATAGATAGATGATAGAGACTTATTTGTCGCAACTATCTGAGCCATGACTTCACTGACCTGGTGAGGGGTGTAGAATTCACCAGCCTTTTTCCCAGACTCCATAGCAAACTGCCCAATCAGATACTCATAGGCATCTCCTAAAATATCACTCTTTTGGAGGGCAACCATGTCCAAGTCTTCAAATAGACGAATGAGAGCCTGGATATTCTTGCTTCGTGTATTCAAGTCACTACCGAGAGCCGTATCAGACAAATCCAAAGTTGAGCTTGAGAAAAGGCCATTAAAATCATCTGTCTCGTCTGTTGACACGACACTACGTTCAAATTCGCCTAGACTTTCAGTAACCGTCTGAACTTCAAACTGTCCTGTATTCATGTCATTTAGCCATTTTTGATACAAGTACTTTGGTTTGACCACATACCCTAAGTTATCACTGATCATCTTCTCAAGATCTTTTTCATATAACTCGTGTGCCTTTTGATATTCCTCAAACACGTCCACATCAGAAGAAAGCCCTGATAATTCCGCAAAGGTTTTGAGTGTTTTGTCACTCAGGAATTTATAGAACATAAGTCCTAACATGTAGTCTTTGTAACGGCTAGCGTCCATTGAACCACGGAGCTCGGTAGCTCCATTCCATAGACGTGCTTTGATTTCTTCTGACGTAATCATTTGAGTCTCCCTTTACTATTTACCATTTTGTTTGCAATTTGCTATCTCTAAAAATGTTGTTACCTAGACTTGTGGTATCATTTCCAAGATAATATCCTCTTGATTATACCATGAAAGCAATGAAAACATAAGGAAGACCTTGACAACCTTGGCCTTAGTAGATAGCTAACCACACTTCAAATTGTCACTTAGACACATTAATACATCATATATGTATTTGAACCTAAAAAAGAAAATGCAGAAGAAACTCCTACATTTTTTATCTATATTAATAATTCTTGGCTATCCCATTCTATCATGCCTTATAAATTGACTCTGACACTTCGGTTCTGGTAAAATTAAATAAAGGTTGAGACTGAGTTTGAGTCGGTGACGACTCATTCAAAGGTTGCGGTTCATCCGCTTCAGGTAGAGGTGCTGCCTCCTGTTTTTCAGGTAAATCCCCGAATGTGTTCTCAGCCTTTTTTGTATACTCCTGAGAAGACTCAGGAGTATTTTTATTTCGTTGAATTGGTCATTTTTTAGCTTTTAAATCGCGATTCCAGTCGTACTTCTTGACTGAAATAAATATATGTTAAATTCTATCCACGACAAATTACTATTATAAACCACTACGAACTACATATATCTTTATTCGCTGGTCAAACATTAAAAGTACAGTGGAACATATAATTAATATAATACTACTGTTTTAGAAGCCATTATAAAAATGAGCTAATCCTTTAAATCAAATCTTAATTGACTTATTTCGTCCTCTAGGTTCGAAATTGAGGATTCAATATTATCTAAACTTGAATCAATATTATCAGAAATTTCCACTTTTAAAGTATCCAGAGATTTTTCTAAGTTCTCAATTCTTGTGTTTAGTTGTTTAAATTTTATCTCCAATTGTTCCTCAGAACACAAGATATTTATGGCTTCTTTTATATTATCAGCCCTATAGTCTTCCAAATAACTAATAATCCTAACTAATTGAGCACTATTTAAATATTTTTCAGGTAAAAAATCAATCTTGCTAAAGTTTTCTTCATATTCAGCTAGTTGTTCTTGTAAATTTGAACGAGTCTTATTCAGTTTCAGCAATTCTTCTTTATTTTGTTCATTTTCTGCTCGAAGAATTTCATCCCGTTCTTCTGCAAAAACCTTATAGTACTGCTCTTTAGCCAATTCCTCTTCTTTAGCATATTCCTCTATTTTTGTTAATTTTTCCTGTCTCTTTTTTTTAAAGAATTTTTTAGGTATTCTTCGAGAAAGTTCTTTAGGTGCTTCTCCAATGCTTTCAACAATAAAGTTATTGAGATATTTCGCATCAAAAGAGTCTAGTTTTTCTTGTCCCTGGTTTTCTAAAGTTTCAATTTTCTCATTTACCTCTGCATAATTCAAAACCATTGAGTCATAGTTTTCAATATCATACAGTAACTCTTTTAATCGTCCGAGGAGTATGTTATTTGATTCATACATTTCCATATAATCTAGCACCTCTTTAGTTCACCTTCTTGAAGAATGATTTTGTTCTACTTTTTGATTTACTTTGAATATAAGTTTGCAAATCAATAATTTTATCATTGATTTGGTCCTTGTCATCCTCCTTTAAATGTTTGATAGTTGCTGACAAGTTTTTTAACAATGTTTCGTCAACTTTTTTAAGTAATTTTTTATCACTCATAAATTCTCTTATAGCCACTTTCAAATCTAATACAGTTGACGGATGTACATTGTTATCACACAATTCTAGGGTATAGAATGATAAGCAACTAATCAAATTGTTTACTTTTTGATCTCTTTCATCTTGTTTTCTTTTTGCAGTATAGACTATTACTCCAGCAATCCCTGCTGTTGCTACAGCACCAGCAACTGCACCACCAACAATCAGCTTAGCATTATTATTTTTCAGTTCATCTTCGTCTACTACTACGAATTTACACCACTCAACTACCCCTGTATTTCCTGACCCAGGATTCCAAACAACATTCGCTTTTTCAATACGTGCTTTACCCTCATCTATTAGTTTTTGGGCTTTAGGCGATATTTCTAAATAACCGTAACTCATTATAAAACGTTACCTTTCGTTTTTTGCCATAAATATATCACACCAGTATTCGAAAAACAATTAGATTACGATAAAGGATTCCTAATAGATGTGTTATCAAGAGAAGATTATCAACAAGCTATTATAGACTATATTGAATACTACAACAATAAACTCATTAAGGTCAAAAAAACAAAGGACTTAGCCCTGTACAATACAGAACTAAATCCTTTGCTTAAATTATTTGTCTAACTTTTGGGGGTCATTACAAAGCAGGCTGGTTTATTTTTATTGAGTATACTATCGCTAATACAAAGATGATAGTGTCCAGACACGCCACTAGTTAGAACCCAAATATAAATTTACTTTTTATTTAGTCTGTTTATTTATAATGGAGTGAATACACTCATTTTTTAGAGTTCTCAACATCTCATCTGTTGTCTCAGAGATATTATAAACATCTTCTATACAAAGATAGAGACCTACTGGTTTCTTATACTGATTTCCATAGTTAAACAATTTCCTAAATATAATGGCTACGAGCTTAGTAATATAAGAATTTTCGTCACTTAATTTGTTAAGAAGCTTTAAAGTCAGGCTGGTTTGAACTTTATTATCTAGGAGGTTAAGTATAGCGTTGAGTGTATCAATGGATTTCTGAAATGCTAATACATCTTTTTCCTCGTAAAATACTGGTAGCAGGATGTTACCTCCTAGATCAGTATTATGTCCTTTATAGTAAATTTCAAACTCGCTTAAGCAATGACTCGAAAATTTCAAACTAAAAAACCCGAAATTTTTCTCACCTAAGTCTACTAAATTTTTCTCGACAAACTGATAATTTTCGTATTTCTGTGTGTTTAACTCATACTCCGTAACATAACCAGTTAAAAATGGGGCCCCAAACATCAATGCACAAATACTTCTATGTGTCGCATCTGAAAAGTAACAGTCAATTCCTAACTCTCTATTATAAAAATGGATAAACTTGGGAAGTCCAGCTCGTAAACCCTTCTCAGAATCGCTTTCATAAAAATTATATTGAAACTCCAATCCATTCTTTTTTAAAGAATCAATATTTTCCATTATACGGGTATATTTAACAATACGTTCTGAATTAGAGTTCAAAGGCGAATCGCTAGCGATTGAAGTAAAACAATCATATACACTTCTTCCCTCAATATCCCATCCAGAATCTAATCCCTTTAACTTAGATAAAGGGATTTTTTGTATTCCTTTCTTACGCTTCTTATCAAAAAATTTATCATAAAAATCTACCGCTTCAAATCGCCTTTCTTTCATCTTTTCGATATGTTGCTGACTAATCCCATGACTAGTCATAATATGATTTAACTCTTTAATCGTAACCACACTCTACCTCCAACTATCAATCTTATTTTAAGAACTAGAGTACGGCATCTAATACCTCTAGAAGTTCTTTTATCCCAGATTGGTTCTTCATATATTAATCTACACTTCTCTATATTACCAGAAATTATTTCAAAATCTTCTCTTACAAGCACACTAGGTTCTAGTTATACATTTTAAATAAAGCTTTTACGATTACAATAAAAACTAATACTACAAAAAAGAACAAAAACGTAATTCCAACTTTTTGTAGAATTTTTCCTATATTTTTCATAATTTAACACCTCCTTTCGTATTATCAATTTTATTATGTCAGAAAAAATTATTTTTCATTGAAATTTTTTGAACCATAAAATCAACATTTTTGTTCCGTTAGAAATATTAATAATTCAATAATATATTTTTATGTATTACTAGTAACTGTCAATAACTCAGAAAAGGAGTCCCACTTTGAGACTCCCTTTTCCAATATATACATAACTATGTTTATGTAAAAAATACCATTTTTTTACTAACTACTATATCTTCCCTTTGGTCTATTCTTTAGATGGTGCTCCACCTTTTTGTATCTTAGGATCAATCACCATACCAACTTGTGGGTGAGTATCTCCTAAAATAATTGATGCTGGACTCAAGAAATCACCATACTGGAAGACTTTCGTTTTCCGACGTTCAAAGTGAATATGTGGTCCAGTAGCTGCACCCGTTTGTCCAACATATCCGATAAGTTGGCCTTTTTTGACCTTATCCCCTTTCTTAACAAGAGGAACATCACGCATATGTCCATAATAAATAATAGTGCCATCTGGAAGAGTGTGCATCACATGGTTACCGTCGATATTCATCGCCTCTTCATTGACCTCTACTACTTCACCGTCTGTTACGGCATAAATTGGAGAGCCTTCTGGTGCTGCAAGGTCCATTCCTGTGTGTCCTGAACCTGCATTTGGACCGCCAGCATTAGCTGATGCACCGAAAAGTTGGGTAATAGTATAAGGGACATCAAGGGGCTGACCTGTATCTGTGCTAAGATTACTACTATCGCTATCACCACACGTATCTGCATCTACTTCTTCCTTGTCATCATCCTTATCCTTCTTGTCTTTTGACTCTTTTGAACGATAGACATAGACTTTTCCGTAGTCCATAGTAATACGGTCTCGATATTGACCATAATTATTCTCAGCAATCCCGTCGGTTGATGGAGAACATTGGATAATATTCTCCTTATCCTCAACGAGCATGGTCTGTCCTTTATCTCCAGAGCTACTACCTTTCGTACCCCAGATAATGACATCCCCTTTTTCACGGTTTTGAACATCATCTTTAGACGACCAGGCACCCTCATACACTAACTCATAACCATTATCTTTCAACCAATCGTGTTCTGAATCGGTATCTACTGGAGAACCAGATTCTTTAGCACCGCCGTCAACAAGGGCATAGTATAAAGCAGATGAATGGTCATAGCTATCTGGTCCAGTACGAGCATCACGAGAATACTTGACCTTCCCTAGCTTCTCCTTATACCACTTGATAGCCTTATCAGTATCAATAGACTTTTTGTCTTTATCACTGTCTTTTTTACTATCCTTGTTGCTAGAGTCACTTGATGAACTGCTTGAACTGCTATCGTTATCATCATCTTCGATGTCGCTATCTTCTTCTTCGTCGTCACCGTCATCATCATCTGAACTTTGACTACTTGACGAGGAGTTATTGGAAGAAGCTCCACCACCAAACGCCTTTTGGAACTTGGCATCATCGTACTTATATTTACTTGCTTCGAAGACTTCCGCAAACTTCCTTGCATCCGCCTTTTTCTGATCTGGTTTGACATAAGCCATATTACCTCGTTCATAGGCATTCCATGACATAGCAGTTTCATCGATATTGGTTTGTTTCGCAAACTCCTGGAATGACCAGTTATGGCCAGATTCGTCATAGGCTGGGTTCCAGTCACCTTTTGAGATGGCATCGATAACAAAGGCAACCATCTTATCAGCATCTTCCCAGTCCGGACTGTTTAGAGGTGCATATTTTGTGTAGGGGTCAAACTGGAAGATTCCACCACCACCAAGTGTGTTAGATGTACCACCTGTCGTTGGAACAGCTCCCTTAGAAATAGAGTCATTGATACCACCACCGTAATGCCCTTGGGCACGTCCAATGATATCATAGCTCCCTTCAGAGTTTGCCCAACCAACTGCACCTGCTGCAGATTCCCCAGACAGTCCCGCATTCACAAAAGCCATAAATACTTTGTGGGCATTTTCATAGGCTTTTGTCCCCTTTGTAAAGGGATCAGAGTCGCCTGCAGATGCTGAGTCTGTTTTAGTAGAAGTCGATTGAGGCTTAGAGCCATCATCGTCTTCTTCATCATCGTCTTCTTCATCGCCATCTTTTTGGTAGGTCACACATTGGGCGTTAGTCTTGCCACCTTTCCCACCGGAAGTACTAATCGTCCCCATTAAACCAGTGATAATTGCAATTAAGATAACCGCAAAAGTTAAAATAGTTCCTATAATAATGGTTGTCTTCACTCCAAAAATCGTCAGTAGAACTCGAGCAGCTTTATCACCTATTCGTTTCAAATATCTTAGTCACCCCCTTAATGAAGTAGTGCGGTTAGCCAGTACCAACCAAATACAAGTAATAGTCCTAGGGCAAGAAAGATACTTTGTTTAATGAATTTTCGATTTCGTTTTTGTTGTTGCTTTCGCATCCAAAATGAATCTTCATCTGAGTAATAGTCTTTGTGACGTTCCACTTGCAAGTTATAATAGTCTGTCACATCCTCCTTGACACTGGATAACCTTTCTTTCCCACGCGCAATGAGACCTTGTTTTTTCTCTTGTTCACGTGAGATACTGTCCTCACCAAAACCGTCATAGTAGGTATCGTAAAACGCTGAATAATCTACTTGCTCTTCGAGGCTTTCCGGATAGACTTGGTCTTGATAACCATTAAGAGAATCTAGTTCTAGTTCACGTTGAATATACTGACCATCTCGTTTAAAACGATAAGATACCATATATTAAAACCTCCTTAAGCCAATAATTGGCATTTTTTGTGGAGCAATATAGAGTTTATCTGTTACAGTTACCTTAGAAAAAGGTACACCTTTGATTTTAAAAGTACGGTGTAACTCTTTAACAACGAGACCAGCTTTATAATCTTTTTCTGTCACTTCTTCCTTAAAGAGTTCTTCATAAGCTGACACCTGAATCAAGTCTAGAAGACGATAAGCAGATTGATAAGCATAATAGTTGCTTCGATTAGCCAATCTCTTTTCAAAAAGAGGTGAATATTCCTTTGAGAAGAATGATACGATCTTAACAGCACGTTTTCTATGGTTATATTCTAGTTTAGCCATTACCCATGCAAGCCCCCAAGTCACTAGCGTGATAAAGCCCCAGGTGTTCATCAAACAAATAGGAAGAAGACTAAACATAAGGATACGCTTTGCTTTTTTGATACGTTCACGTCTCTTACCAGTAAGTAGCTGATAAATGGCTACAATCAAGGCACAGAAAACATATGGTGTATAGGCAATAGCCATAAAATGAACACCGTAGGCAAATAAAAGTGTCTGATAGAGCATGAGATAGCTATAGAAACCAACCAAACCAAGAACTAAACTAATAATGAAGGAAACTATCCTAAAGAAACGTAGTGTTTTAATGTCATAAGCAATATTGTTAACCCATAGTGACAGTTGCATTAGTGTGGTCATTGATTAATTTTCCTCCTCTGGTTCTTCTTCTGTTTCAAATATTCTCGACTCAAATCGAGCTGGTTCTTGGTAGATAATCATAGCTGAGTACTCATCCACTTGCTGACTTCCAAATAAGCCACATAAACTACTTAAGAGATGTGTTTTTCGCATCTGATAAGTAATATCAACAACACGACAGGTCTTTTTGTAAGCCAAGATCTCTAAGTAATCATTTACAATTCTCTCCAAATCATGCGGATTATCTTTTGTCAGAATTTTAGTTTGCAGTTGAAATGCCTCATCAGAATATGGTTGCTGTAGGTTCATTGTATTTCCCCCTTTCACCATTCCTAAGGTAAGAAGGCATAGCGAACATGTTCATCATACGGATACTTCCCATAAGACCTATTATCTGCTAGCTGATGATTAAAGACTAAGTTCTTGACAGAAGCAATATTTAGGAAGAAATCACCATCTCTTAAATATTTAAGTGACGAAAGCTCACTCTCGGTCATTTCCCCTTGTAAAGCATCCGCAAGACGAGGGATAGTCAAATCACCTAATTGAGAAAAGACACGATACGTCATCATAGAGAAAATCGCACGTGTCGCTAAAACGTAGTCCACTGCATCCGTAGAGTTTGCATTCAAGAGAATGTTATCTAATGAACTCATTTCCATAATAAATGCGGAATAGTTACTACTTACATTCTCAATCAAATCCTTTAGAAAGTTAAGAGACTCTGAATAACGATAATTGAAGAGCTTATGTGCTCCGTTAATGGTAATAATGCTATGAGGTCGTTGACTCTTAGCTCCCCCAATTATCCCTCTACGGAAATACTCAGATACCCTTCTTCCATTTGCTACAGCGTATGATGAAATGATAGATAACACTTGGTAAAGCTGAATATTAAGAAGTTCAGTATCTTGAATCCCAGAGAGGTCAAAGGTCACAACCTGTTCATTTGAGAAATCTTCAAACTGTGAGGTCGCATTTAAGAAGCGATAATCCCCCAAGAGACCAGAGAAAGCATTATAGAGACGGTCATAACTTGCAGCATCAATTTCATTCCCCTCTGCGATTTTGTCCTCTTTAAGCTTGTTTAAGCGTTCTACCCAATGAGATAGAGTCGGATAATCTTCTGGAATAACATTCGTAATCGTTAAGTCTTCTTGGTCCATGACTTCTGCATTACGGTTCCACAGACTACGGTCTTCATAAAAGTCGTTTAAAGCAGATGACAAATTATTGAGGTCAAAATTCTTTAACCCTGGATCAAGAATTTGAGCCAAAGCACGTAGTTTATTACGGTGGGCATAGAAAGATTGGACCTGGTCCGTTGTTTCTCCATCTGCAGAGGAAGCCGTCGCAATAATTTGCATGAGGTTAATATGATTTCGATTATTAGTACCAGACATCTTAACATATCGACCACCTTGAAGTTCCGTAAGTTCTTTTAAGTTACCAGTAAGGTCAATGTTAAAAATGGTATGGCCTTTAGCAAAATAGGTATCAATCAAATTACCTAACAGTTTCATTTTCCCGTTTCCTGCTCCGGCAATCAGCATTGATGGAATTTTACGTTCCCTATCTTCATGCAAAAGGTCAAAGTTAACCACACCACCAGTACGTGTTTCTCCCAAGTAAACACCATAGGTATCCATTAAGTTCGTATGATTAAAAGGATAGCCAGCACCTAAATCCCAGACGGATGCTGCTTGCCCTTTTCGACGTAGTGGGGTGTCTTCCAAACGAGAAGCTGGGATAAAGGCTGTATGATATTCGACGTCTTGCATGCCATCTGAAGAAGAGATAGAATACTGATTCAACTGTTGCTTGAGGTCAGCTTCTCGTTCTACCAGTTGCTCCAATGTGTTTGCAGCTAACAAAAAGCGGGTGTGAATTTTTTTAGAAGGAACATTGTTACCTAGTTTTTCGCGATAGTCTAATAAAGAACTGATACGCATCTTATCATCGGCATCTTGTGCAGCCTTTGTATTTTGAGTGGCTAACATATTCGAAATAGCTTTTGAAGCTAGGTCGGACATTTCACTATTTGAAGCATGTTCTAAGGACATAAAACTGATAACATTATCAACGAGCATCAAATCACTCATCCAGAAGTCAGGTAAACCGTGCTCTGGGTATCGGTCATATGGAACATGAGCAATCTTATAATAACCGTTAGCTTGTCTCCAATAGCGGTCATCATATTTGAAATCAGGAATATCACTTTGAATCCTACTAATAAGATTGAGGTCATAACCCTCTCGAATATATTTCTTGATTTTTCGTGAACTTAAATCCATGTAAACTCCTTCTAATACTGGTTAGGCGAAACATTCAGTGAATCATTAAAGTTGTAATATTGAGTCAACAACTCTTCCTTCTTTTCGACAGATACAACTTTAGGGGCAAATCCGTGGCTCGAAGCAATAGTTAGTGTGGTACGTGTATTGGAATCAATTTCAGCCAAAGTATCTCCAAACACCCAAATAAAGAACTCGATATTTTGTTGATTGATCGCAATGACTTGTTGAACGAGATATTTTGTTTTCAAAATATCTTCTCTTTGTCTAAGTTGATAAACAAGTCTCTCTTTACGTGAAATGGTATCAATGTCATCACCATCATTGATGATCAATTCTGGAGCGTTCTGTTCTTGTTTGACTTCATCTAGAAAACGTAGCAATTCATTAGATTGACTTGAGACATCTGTTGGCAATTTTGTTGTCTGGATCATCATGTCAAAGGCAGTCCCAGACAGAAAAAGAGTGAATCCTACTTTAATTGCTGCCTGTTCTTCGTTTGACATCGCTTGAATATCTTGCCCAAACACCTCAAAAATCTGCACATATCCTGAATAGCCATTAGCTAATCGTATCGGTTGATTAGGATAGCCATATAGGATAGACTTCACATCAGTTATCGCAACCGTGTCTAAAAAATCTTTACGTTTTTTCTTATTTAGTGGAACATACACAAATTCCTCTCCGGCACGTTCGCCAAGGTCGATACTTTCATATTGTGTTTGTTTTTCCTTCTTCTTGGCTTGTTTACTTTTTCGTGCCTCTTCTTTTTTTTGTTTCTTAAGTTCTTTTTTTCGTTTTCTAAGTTCTTTTTTTGTCAATACTGGTTCTTCAATTAAACCTGGCATATCATTTCCTCCATAAGCATTATTCTTCCCTATTCTACAAAACACTTTAGGGTGTTCGTAACCCAGTGACACCTATTAGCTACTCATACTTCTACATGATTTTGATTGATCACTTCTATTTAGTGCTCTCTGTCCTTGTCTAGCTACTTAAAAACTGTTACAATCAAATAAATACAATCGCAATAATCTTTTTTAGGAGGGTTTTAGGATGCTAGAGTTTTTACAAGATTTTTATTTTTCACTTTATATAAGCACTTGGACCTCGTTTAAATGGCTACTACTTTCGGTTCTTATTGCCATTGGCTGTTGCCTTGCCACTTTTTTGTTCGAATTCAAAGGCAAAACTGCACAACTGATTTGGTTGAAATTCTCGATGAGTTTAACCGCTATATTTGCTCTATTTTGTTTATTCATGACACTTCATGGCATCATCCATTCAATAGGAATCCTAGTAGGTGCTGTTTCTAGTTTCTTTTTCCCAGTATTTGGTTTGTTAATTATCTGTGGTATTATCCTATTCATCATCAGTCTTTTCAATCCATTATTCTTATTCTTCATGGCAAAGAAATAATGAGGGGAAACCTATTCAGCCGATGCTATTATGTTAAGAAAATAAAAAAACAAACCACCTTTGAAAAAGTAGTTTGTCTATAATCTAAGAGAGGTAGTCCAAGGCTGCCTCTCTTTTTTATTGGCCAGCCTCCAAACAGCGAGGAAGAAGGTAGCTAGTCAAATAAAACTTTATATTAAATGTCCTATGTAACATATATATTTTTTTAAATCGTAACTATCATTAAAAGTAAATCTATGAAAATATATGTTAAAATCATACTATAAAATCCAAGGATATAATATGAGGTATAAAATATTTTTTGATGAATCTTTGAAAATTGATTGCAAGTCAGAATACTCCTACTATGGGCCTTAGCTATTGAGGAAAATGAGCTATCTAGTATCGAAAGAGAAATCGAACAAATATTAGTCTACTTAAAGAGGCCATCTGAATTACATTTTGTAAATTATAAGCCTTCTGAACTTCAGAAGTATTTTCAGGTCCTAGAATATTTTCTTTCTTGTACTAATATCAAATTTAACATCTACCGTTTAAATAACAAACACTATTTCCAATTCGGGAATAAGTTAGGCTTCTCTGAAAAAGATTTAAGAAATCCATATAATAAGGATGGTAAACTAAATTATTCATTGATAGATTTATTTCTAGGTCATCTGGCTCAATTGAAATTTAATGACAGAAATAAATATTTTAGGAAAAATCCATAGTTCAAATGAAAACTAATCACCTATGTTGTTTTCATTAAGAGATGTTATAGCCATTTCTTAATCAAACAAAATTAGATTGTATTTATTATAGATAGAAAACTGGACATATTTAACCACTTATCAAGCGGTCTTGATTCCATTTTTGAAATAGTAAAAAATGAAAAAATGCTATTATGATAGAAATAACAAATATAATCATAAGTGAAGTGATATCTATTTTTTGTTGGTTGAATAGTGTATCTGATACTCTCAAAAACCATGCCCATGGGATTAGAAACCATACCTTATCACCGAGACTCGTTTCACAAAACGCAGCAATAATGACTCCCATCATTGAAATACCTAGTGTCACACCTGTGCTAAATAAATAACTAATAATCTGATTAAGCATATATGCTATATAGGCCAAAATGATATAAAATAAACTAATCAAAATAAGTAATCTTAAAGATACAACTATACCAATAGTTTTCAACAAAAAGATAAATATAGTAATTGAAACTATTAAAACTATACAATAACATAACCACAAAAATACCAATTCAGCAAAAAATGGCTTATAATTCGATTGTGAATACCCCAACAAATATTTAAATTTCCCAGATGATTCCTCCAAATTTTTTAGTTGAATATTCACAATACTAGAAGCAAAAGGAAGAAGTACTCCTACTATTTGAAAGTAAGAAAATAATACCGTCCTGCTTTGTAACCCTCCACGTTGATTCCAATATAGGAACAAAAGTAGTGGAAATAATAATGCGGCTAAAATGTGTACTAGCAAATAAGAGGTGTTTTTTATTTTTAAAAAACTAGAGTATATGTATGATTTCATGACTATTTCACCTGTCTTTTGAAAGAGATAGCAGTTAGTTCGACCAATAAAATGAAGAAAGTAATCCCTAAGAAAAATGAAACGAAAATCAGTGAATAATCAGGAATATATTCAGATCCAATAGGTATACCATTTATTCTCATTTTTGTCATTGGTTCAAGCAGCTTCAATGACCAATCATAAGGAAACAAATACCATGTATCTAAGAGAGAAAAACTTGTACCAATAATTAGTGGTGATATTGTGTTAATAATCATAGCAAAATACAAATTAGTTTTTCTTGATAGCCATAAAATAAATGGAATTTGCCATAATGTGGTCAACCAAATCAATAAAATAGTTAATAGCACCCTCCATATACTAATAAGACTTGGTGTGGGTAAAATTAAACCCATTAAGATAAGTATTAGGCTTAAAATCATACTAATTATTAAATTTAAAAAAGCTACCAATATGATTCTTGCGTATTCTACCTTTTTTAAATCAATATTCCTTGATAAATAAACAGAATAGTTATTTGAATCTAATTCCAACTTATTTAACAAAGCAGAATTTACAGCTATAATTACATTAATCCAAATAACCCCCCACTGATTCACGGTGGTTTCTGCAGTTAGACTTAATACTTCCTTACCACCCAATGATGAAAACAATAAAGAAAGAATGACACAAATGAAAGGGAAAATAAAAATTAACTTAAAAATACTCGTATTCTTTATTTTAATTAAATTTGATAAAAAAACTTGTTTCATAATCTCCTCCCTTTTTCATATATAATTTGATTATTAAATAACTCCTCAAGATTCTCAGAACCATCATATTCCTTCTCCAGTACAATCTTTCCTTCATAAATAAAACCAATAAAATCGGCTAGATGTTCGACCTCTGAAAGAATATGACTTGAAATCATGACTGTCATCCCATCTGATTTAAATGACTCTATAATTTCCCTTAATTCTTGAATTCCAATAGGATCCAAGCCGTTGGTAGGCTCGTCCAATATAAGTAATTTAGGTGAATTTATTAAAGCGATAGCTATCCCTAACCTTTGCTTCATCCCTAGAGAAAATTGCTTTACTGGTCTCCTATCAATGTTTCCTAAACCTACTTTATTTAATAGCGGAAGTATTGTACTATTTGAAATACCAAGCATTGTTGTAACTACTTTCATATTATCGTATGCGCTCAAATTCTTGTAAAGTGGTGGTTCTTCAATAATACTTCCAATTTTCTGCAAATCTCGACGTGACCATTCTCTACCTTCAAAAGTGATAGAACCACTGGTTTTATTAATTAAACCAGTCAAAATTTTCATAATAGTTGATTTTCCAGCACCATTTGGACCGATTAAAGCATATACTTTTCCCTTGGGAATATTCATATTGACATTATCTAGTACCGTTCTCTTACCATAAGATTTTCTTAAGTTTTGTACTTTTAACATATTGATAACTCCTATTCTATATACTGTTGGGCATTTAGTGTGTAATAAGCAAAACAATATACCTTCTCTTCAAATTCTCTATTAATCCCATTTAATCGGTTCATTGATAAGTGTAAAAAACTTCCTACTAAATTAAATTTTGTATTATATAGATCATTTGTACTATCGAATCGATTGTATTCTTCCATATAAGAAGTAAGATATTTATCCATTTCCTGGAAATAATCATATCTATCTAGCGCCGATGCTACTCCCTTCAAACTCTTCATATATTTATACGTCCGATATATTTACGATGTTATTATTTCATCTTAAGTTCAGAATCTGTTCAGAAAAAAGCATTTGGACAGAAAATTATAAGAAATTTTCTGTCCAAATGCTTTAAATTATATCTATTTCTTCTTAATGGATAAAATTGCACTTGCTCCCCCTCTTGCTGGGTTTACCAACTGAAGGTGTCCTCCATGCTTAATAGCAACACCATTAACAAAAGCTAATCCAATTCCGTAATGCTTATTTCCTCTACTATTATCTTCTGTGTAAAACAATTTAGCACCATTTTTCAAAGTACTATCATTAAACTGGGGACCATTGTTCCATACTTCAAAATAAATGAGAGTTTCCGATTCAGATAATATGACCTCTATTCTCTTATTTGAAGAGGGTGTAAATCTAATTGCATTAACTAGAAGATTAGATATTGCCCGTATCAAATTTTCTTCTTCTCCATAAAAAGAACTGCTTACAAGGTGATTGCCAATAGAAAATTCAACATCGTTTATATTCAAAAGATCATCAACCTCAAAATGTAACTCACTTAGCAGTTCTTCAACAACTATCAACTTTGCTCCTCTATCTTCTGAAAGCATCCGAGTATAGGAAATCAATGAGTCGAAATAGCTCTCAAAAACAGAAATACTATTATCCATTGAAAGAGCATAACTTTGTTGACTAGTTGTTAACGACGTTAATTCTAATAACTCAAGGTTCCCTTTTAAAACCGTTAAAGGTGTCTTTATATCATGAGAGAGAGCAGATATTTGAAATGATAAATCTTGTTTCTCTAATTTTTCTCGATCAATCAAATTTTTCAAACCATCTCCCTTTGTATATAGGGTTGCCAGGATATCATCAAATTCCGTTATTTTAGAAAAGTTTTCTTGTTTAGATAATCTTTCTATCCCCATTTTATTTGCTATTTTCTTTATTTCTTTAAAATTCGAAGAAATTTCTTTCACAAACCTTGTTGAAGCAACCACAATACTAGTGATTATTCCTAACCCTAGAAAATAAAAAGTCAACATATTATATGGAACATCCCTAAACTTAGGATTAGAAAATTCTGGCATCTCATTATATCTGATAACAATACTATAATCAACATTGTTATAGAAGTCATAATGCACTGTGTCCAAAATTAAGTTATCTTTTTCTTCTACAACTTTTCTGAATAAAGAAAATTCTTTAGGTATGTATTTCCCCTTAATGATTTTATTTACCTTATTATCTAAAATAACATAATCTAGTCCCAAAGATTCCGCATAGTTTGTCAGTTGTTTTATTGTTTTTTTATCTTCAAAATGATATTCCTCTCCGATATTATGGGACGTCACTATATTTAACCTTAAGAAAGAAAATGAAATTATATAGATTATCAGAATTGTAATAAAAAAACCAGCACAAACTTCAAAAACTACTAAGCAGACTCTTTTTTTTATTGAATATTTTTTAGACATCCCACTTATAACCAATCCCACGTACTGTTCTTATTGGATTAATTCCAAAGCTTGCAAATTTCATTCTAATTTGATAAATATACTCTGAAATGGAGTGAAATAATGCTGACGCCTCCTCGTCATAGACCTGTTCATATATCTCTTCTTTTGTAAATACTTTATGGGGATAACGAGATAATAATTCCAAAATATCATATTCCCTAGAAGTTAAAGTTAAAGGGATCTTATCGATGTATAGCATACGTTCCTCTAGATAAATTTCTAGAGGAGGAAAGCTCCTTTTATCTCTTTCAATCTTTAACCTTGCTCTTTCTTCTCTCTTCAAATGAGAATTAACCTTAGCTATAAATTGTTTCAAACTAAACGGTTTAACAATAAAATCATCTCCTCCTACGGTTAAAGCTTGGATAATTTCATCGTCATGAGATAAGGCACTAACAAAAATAATTGGAGAGCATACCTCTTCACGAATTTTATAACAAAATTCTATTCCATTTATATTAGGCATCAGAATATCTAATAGAATTAAATCATACCCCTTAAATTTATCAAAAACTATTGGTACTTGTATTTCTTGTAAAGTTGTGACTTGATAATTCTCAATCTCTAAAGCTGTCTTTATAAGTTTTAGAATTTCTTCGTCATCATCAATGGCTAAAATCTTATTCATCATTACTCCTATAATACTATAAGTAACAGCAAAAATTCGATATAAAAGATAAAAACGATTTTCTTTTATATTGTACCATAATTACTTTTTTAATACCTTATTTTTAGAATTTTCAATTAAATATTTCTCAATACCGTTATCAAATTTCTATCATAATATTGGTAAAGTTATAATGTCATGAAGCTAATGGCTTATTCTGATTGTCACATGAATCATCAATAATTTATGACCAACCACTTTATCATCATACTTTCAGATAACTATCCAAGAAGGCACATATCTTGTATATAAGAGGACTCTACTATTTAATTAGTGAGCGTTTTTATGATGAAAATATCCTATCAACAGTTCAATCAATCATAACTATCTCCATCTTTCATGTAAATATAAAGGGGTTATGGTACAATAATATTGATATACAAGGAGGTATGCCATGACTCTTGATGTAAATGAAGAAGAATTAACAATTTTAGGAATTTCTTTTGATAATTATTCAGATTTTGATACCGTTTGGTATGCTATCGGATCTTCAATGATTGAAAATTATGAGCCTACTGTTCAAGATGTAATTGATTTAAAAACTTATGTCACTAACAGACGAAAGGAATTGAACATTGGTTAGGAATCAATATGAAGGATATAAGTACATTGACCCTAATAACCAATATACCTATCCAGATTCTACAGTCTTAGTCAATAAACAAAATATTACAAATATCGAAGAAGCTTACCGAAATGAACACTTATTCGTTACTAGAAGGCTTGCAGACTTGCGTTTAGAGCCCATTCATGTTTATTCCATGAGCGATATTCTAGCCATTCACAACTATTTATTTCAAGATGTTTACGCTTGGGCTGGACAATATCGCAAAGTAAATATCTCTAAAAGCGGTAATCCTTTTATGCCAATACAGTCATTTAATACAGCTGAAACTCATATGAATCATCTGATTCATTCCTATCATCAAACTGCTAACTCCAAAGATGAAATCATTATGCATTTAATAGAAATTCTTGATAATCTTAATTATTTTCATCCCTTTCGAGAAGGTAATGGACGAACTCAACGAGAAGTTATTCGTTCCTTAGCCCTATCAAAAGGCTACTCTGCACAGATACGAGTGGAACAAGACGATGAAGTTTATAACCTCTATATGGACGGGACAGTCCATGAAGACTTAGGAAAGTTAAAAGAATTATTGATCAGAATACTGATTAAATTATGAGTTACTGTACTACCTTTCAGTACTGTCTTACCTCTTAAACTAATTCTATACGAACATACGTAATATATCCCTACTGGTGTTTATTAGTCAGGGCCACCCTTTCTCATGTAGGGCTAAAGTAAAGACAAACATTCTTTTGATGTTTGTTTTTTTGGCTCTTTTCTACCAAAAAACACCACCCTCAAAAGAGAGTGATGTTACAACTCTTAAGCAATGTCCACATAGCGTCTTGCACCGCTATAGGTTACATAAGACAACCATGTATGACCATCAGCTGTTAGAACCTTGTCATAGCGAACGGACATGCCTTTATCATAGTAGGCTAACTCTGGACTAGCAACACTTGGTTGAGCCTTGATAGAGCTAGGTTTGGTAAAGGTATAAGTACCAGTCGCAGCTAGGCTTGGACTTGCTGGTTGAGCAACTGCTGTTGCCTTACCATCAATGGCAATGTAACGACGGTTGCCTCCATGGCTAACATAAGAGAGCCATGTGTGACCATCTGCAGTCACCAATCTGTCATAGTTAACGGACATACCAGCATCATAGT
>OLOY01000176.1_pt1 | contig 60066 bp, 53 predicted proteins | sample 1672771 | NCBI WGS metagenome assembly OLOY01 (sample SAMEA3136722, study PRJEB25190) | human gut metagenome
GGGTGTCCATTTGGACACCTTCTCCCTTTACTTCCTGGGTGTCCATTTGGACACCTTCTCCCTTTACTTCCTGGGTGTCCATTTGGACACCTTCTCCCTTTACTTCCTGGGTGTCCATTTGGACACCCTACTTTTTCCCGCTTTCTATCACTATAAAAGAAGTGACAAAGATACAAAACCTTTGCCACTTCTTTTCCATTCTTTACTATTGTTAATCCCAATTTATTGAATCATGAGAAACTGTACCATGTTTTTCTATACTCTCATTTGCTCTTTTAATTGCCTCTATTTCGTCTGGCAATACCTTTTCTTCTGGAACAAAACGTACCAAAATCCGAAAAATTGTTTCTGTATCACTTTCATCGATTAAGTCAATTAATCCTTTTAATAGTTCTCTGCTCATACTCATTACCTCCCTATATCCTTTTATATGCTTCTCCTCTTGGCAATACATCTTTAATAATTAAGGTATCATTTCTTACTGAGAAAATAACTCGCAAATCTCCAACTCTTAACCGATACTCTTCTTTGACTCCTTGTAATTTTTTCACATCTCCCGCCGGAAGTCTTTCGATCGCATTCTTCAGCCTTTGCTTAACTGCTCGATCCATTCTGCCGATATGTTTTGCAGCTTCCTTTTCATATTCGATTTTCAAGTGACTGCCTCCTTTTTCATTTTATCATCTTTTCCTTACAAAGTCTATTTTTATCGCTAAAATAAAGTTTATCCACTCTATCATATGTAGGGTGTCCATTTGGACACCCTACATATGATGTCTTTTCCCTAATACATAATTTTCTTTCTTTCTCTGTCATACAAATATGCATGATTTTCCAACACTTCTTCTCTTTTCAGTGCTGTGGAATTAATTTGCTTAATCATACAGTCTAACGATTCTTTATCTGCACTGCTTTCTCTCACAATAATACATTCGTGTACACTACATGGTATAATGTAGAAATTCCCATTTAGCCTTTCTGCTATTTTTTCTAAAACACCGTCATATAAGATTGTTCCAGCCCCATTTATTTCTGATACATTCCTCAAAACATACATTTCATCTGATTCTGTTTCCTGCCCAATGCTACTTTTAATAATTGTTCTCATATCAATAAATTCTGAAGGAAGTATCCGTGGTGTATTTTCTTTTGCAATATCATATACTTCCTCCTCACTAATTTTTAACATATCCAATAAAGATGAAGTAATATTTATACTTCCTGCTACTTCTTCATCCTCTAATAAGATATAGAATACAAGCGCTAAATCAAGTACATCTTTATAGACTATTTGTTTTAAAAATTCTTCATTGCCCTTTTTCTTAACCAGTTTAAAAACTATTTTATCTTTCATATATTCCCAGTTGTCATTCAGTAACTTTTTTTCTAGTCTAAACACTGTTTCTTCAAAACTGTTCTGTACGATATTTTTCATCTCCTCTACCTGTTCTTCAACTTCTTCTACATTCCTGATGTTTTCATCAAAATACACAATCGGTGCTACTGGGATATCACCTCTCTCAAAAACAATTCCTCTTTTCCTTGCTCCATTATTTTGGATTTTCTCTTTGATGCTTACTCGAATTCCCTCCTTTTCCATTTCTTTCTGAATTTTCTCAAGTACCTTTTGCTCTGCTTCTCTTTGTTTCATTTTTGTTTCTCCTTTTCTTTGTTGTTTTCTTATTACATTTATATTATAATATAGTTTTCATACTATGTCCGCTTTTTACAGTAAATCAGAACCATACTTTTTCTTTTTTGTTGATTTGACTATTGTATTGACAACATTTTTACAGTATAATTTTATTAGCTTTTCTTTGTTTATATTATAAAAATAGGGCGTTGCCACAAAGATGATTACTTACATCTATGAGACAACGCTCCATTTAAATTTACATTACTTTTTAATTTAGTTATTAACGTCAATTACCATATGACAATTCACTTCACACTGTAACAACTCTTTTTTCTTTTTCAACATCTTTCAAATCTAAATTATCCGAATATTTTTAACAAGTATCTATTGATATTTTCGCTTAATATACAATTTTTATTCTTGCTGACTCGAATCATAATTTAAAAAATCTTTTACAGTTGGGTGAATTACAATGGAAGATACAACAACGACTGACAGTAAAACACTTATAAGCATGATTGTTCTTGGATTCCATACTTCCCCCAATAACCCTCCAACAAAATTTCCAACTGGTGAAATTGCCATACAAAGTGTTGTTTTCATCGAAGATACTTTTCCTCTTTTATCCACCGGAGTTCTCTGCATCACAGTAGAATTCATAATCATATTAAATACCATCTGAAATCCAAATGCAAGAAAAAACAAAACAAGTATTCCCCAGTACTGATTATACAGCACAGCAGCTCCTACCATAAAGATAAATAGAAACAAAGAAGCTTTATAATACCTATATTTCTGATGTGCTTTAATCGTTATAATTGACAATATAGTCATTCCTGTTAAGACACCTATACTCTGTATAGCACTCAGCACACCATATCTCCCCATTCCTAGATGCGGACTTTCTACAAACCAAGGAATGATTAGCACTCTAATAATTCCGAATAAAAAGTTAATAAAAAAGGACATCATAATTACTCGAATCATTCCTTCATGCCGTAAAACAAAATGAATCCCCTCCTTAAAATCCTCACAAAAAGTTACTTTTGATTTTTCAGATATTGCTTTTGGAATATTTAAAAATATTTCTGTACCTGCGGAAAATAAATAGGATATTCCATTGATTAAAAACATAATCGGTGCCCCAATCAAAGAATAAGCAGCTCCACCCAATGACTGTCCTAAAATATCCGCTCCTGTCACAGCCATCTGATACACTGAATTGGCCTGTACTAAATTTTCCTCTGGAACAAGATCTGGTATAGAGGATTCTATTGCAGGATTAAAAAAAGCTGAGCAAATCCCATCTAACACTGCAACTACCATCAGTAACCAAACTTCCAAAATCCCCAACCAAAGAGCTCCTGTGACAAAGAGAATACTTAGTCCTCGGATCAAATCTCCGATCACAATCAGCTTCTTTCTATCTGACCTATCTACCACTACCCCTAAAAACGGTCCTAAAATAATCCTTGGAACTGTGACAAGTGCCATGATACTCCCCATAACACCGGTAGAATCGGTCAATTCCAAAACAAAAAGATTCAATGCAATAGCATAAAGAGCATCTCCAAATGCTGATACAAGCTGTCCTTGCCATAATAGAAAAAAATTACGATTCCATAGCTTTTTGGTCTCTTTTTTCATGATTTTATGCTCCATACTTTGCTTCTTTCAGCAATAATTCTGTCATTTTAATATAAATTTCACATCTATACTTGAAAACTCTATCATTTTCTTGATTAACTTCTCTCGATATCAAACATCCTCCTTTACAGACTCCCTCTATTTTGCACCCTCTGCATTTTTCAATATTTCCTCTTAAATTATTTCTTATAAAAGCAACATACTCTTCGTTATTTACCAAATCTTGATAACTTGACAATTTTGATATTCTTAATTTACTATACCCGCAAGGAGATACATACCCTTCTTTATCAATAACAATACTCTTTGAATCTAATGCTCTACAAAATCCATTCTTTAAGGGATCAAAACTCCTCATATTATTGAAAGGTCTTTTCCAAAAACCAGTAACTCTAATATTCTGTTTCATTCCAGTTTTATAACACTCTATTAGTTTTGTACAAATCTCATCCACATCAATATCTAAAACATTAATTAAATCCGGTTCTATTGTTATATTACTAAAATTATTATCTTTTGCAAAATTAAACAATTCCTGTACATCAAAATTAAAATTATCCTTTGTTAATGTTAAATAAAATCCTTCACATTCCACTTGATAATCCCGCAAAATTCTAATACCTCTTAGTATATCTTCAAATGTACTATTCCCATTTTTATAAATTCGAACTTTATCATTCCAATTTTCTACTCCATCAAGGCTTGTACTCGGTCTTACGTTATAATCTTTAAAAAACTTTGCAATTTCATTTGTAATTAGCGAAGCATTTGTATTAATATACACTGTAATCTCTAGATATTTTGCATACTTTTTATGTACTTCAGCAATTACACTTTTTATATCCTCCCATCTTAATAAAGGTTCTCCTCCTGTAAACCCTATCCCCAATTTCTTTTTTCCTTTTTCAACAAGTTCTTCTGAAAAATCAAAAATATATTTCTTTAATTTTTCTTTATCATAATTGCAATAGCTTGTTTTTACTGAATTAGCTCCTGCAATACAGTATTTACATGCAAAATTGCACATATCCGTTATACTAAATCCAATAAATTCAAACGGAAATTCTCTCATTATCTTTTCAATATATTCATTATTATTTTCAACTAAAATATTCCTTTCATCACAATCATCTTCTACCAAATAAAATGCTTCAATATAATCTCCTATTATTTCATCCACAACCTGTTTTTCTTCTTCTGTTATTTTTAACTGTTCATATAACTCCTCTATGCTTCTAGTTTCTTCAAAAAAATCCAATAATTGTTCATTGTTTTCTTCCACCAATCGCACATTTCCAAATAAAGCATGATAATACACTTTTTTATTCTCTTGATTCATTTCATAATATAGATATTTAGATTTTGTTAAATTCATTTTTTTGCACAACCCAACTTTATCAAAAGGTTAGATTTCTCCTTTCTCTCAAATTCAACTAGATAACGCTCTTTTTCACTGACATATTTACTTAAAAACTTCTTGTTTATCTTGGCTATTATGCTATTGTCCACTTTTTTATTCTAAAAAAGCTGCCACTCTTATGTGACAGCTAAAAACAACATATTCTAAGCTTAACAGCCACTACACCATGTGATACTAGGCTTATCTTCAATGTCATTTAACACCAGTTTCTTATTCAAAATAAACCTCATACTTTTTCACCTCCTCCTTAATAAATAATATCAAACACTTAATCTTTTCTAACTATAAACAAGCAAGTTTATGATTTTGTATAAAAGAAACGCACTTTATAATGTATTACAAATAAAAATTGCCTTTTCATCCTATCAAAACAGATGTCAGTTTAATTTGCTTATTCATAGTTATCTTACTTGTATAATACATTATTTTCTTTAATTTATCAATATATTTTTGTATTTTTTGAATATTTTTATTAATATTATTTTTCACTGTCTTTAATGTAAATAAATATCTTATAAAATCTCTATCTAAAACACTTCTCTCAATGACAGAAGAAAATCTAAAATAATTCTCGAAAGAGCTAAGAAGCTTTGACTAGCTTTTTTATCTCCATGCCACCTTACCTTTCTTTCTCTATTTTTCTTATAGATGGCTTAATCTCTAATACCTCATCTGCAGAAAGATCATATAACTTCACCAATGTTGCGAATGTCCTCAGATCAGGTTCAGCCACATTATTTTCATATCCTGATAAAGATTTTTTGTTAATCCCAGTCAATTCCATCACTCTCTTTTGAGTATACTTCCTATTTTTCCGTGCAATTTTAAGTATAAGTCCGATATCTTTCATGCAATTTCCTTTCCTATCCTCTTTCCATTTATTTCAAATTGCCAGCTTAGTATTTTTAGCTTTAGCAAAGACTCCTTTCAGGAGAAGCAGTCTCTTCTCCTTCATTCAGTTTCAGAAGTAATTCCTGTTGTGATATATTGTAGATTCCTTACGAAATCATAAGGCTTTTCAATGTCAGCCATCTGTGATGACTTTCACCTGCTCACCCTCGCTTCTGATTTGTTGCTGCTAACTGCAAATAGCGGCGCAGTTCTATCCAGAAAACTTCTAATTCTTCTCCGGTGTTTCTTTTTACAATGCAGGCTGCAGTCCTAGGAAGTATTTTTGTAATAGTAAGTATTTCATTTTTCTCTAATCCATACTGCTCTGATAAAAGCAACTGAACCTGATCTCCAATCCTGTACTTTCCTTTCTTACTGTTTCTCTCTTCTCGTCTGCATTTCTCACAAAGCCCTTTTTTTAAGTTCTCCTCTTCCTCATAACCGCCACATTCTTGGCATTTCTCCATTTCTCCTAAACAGTCTGGGCAATACGAAAGGAGTTTCTCTGGATTTCCCACATATTTTAGTAATGCAGGTTTTCCACACTTCTGACACCTTCCCTTCTTCCTTCCATACATCACTTTTAACTCCGTTTCATTCAAATCTGTCAGATCCGTCCATCCTTGTTCCAGAAATTCCTTTCTTCGCTCTCTTGTGCACTCCTCTACCAGTTGTTCATATCTGTTCTTCTCTTTATCATACCGCTCAAAGTATCTTTTCATCTTTCCATTCCCCTCTTTCTTCCACCGGGAAATATTTCCCGAGGACAATCCAGAAACCGGTCGCATGTACAGCTTTTTTTAATTCCTCTCGTCCCCACTCTTTTTCAAGTTCTTTCATTTCCTTTTCATAAGGTACCTCCAGAAGCGCCAGCGTTGCCACACTCCTAATCTTCTCCAAAATCTCCATTGTCATTTCCATCTTTATTTCTTTCCCGCTTTCCCTTTCTCCCCGTCTTGCCGCTAGGTCAGCTTTTTGTTCTTTCTTTTGCCTATGAACACTTTTCCTATTAGTCGAAATACTTCTATGTAAAAATTGTCCCTAAATTTTTATATCTCCACATTGCAACCGCTAACCCTTCTGCACTTCTCACAAGATACCCATTGATTGCACTATGGTAATTTTCTTTTTTATCAAATTCATATAAACGACTTTCGCAATCATTCAGTTTAACCATATGAATTTCTGTGTGATCATTCTCTGCAATCTTTCTACCGTTGTATTTTTCATTGTTGAAGACCTCTTCAGCGATTGGAACGAATACAGAGGCTACATCGTCAAAAACTCCATATTCATATTGACAGTGTACATATACGTTGCCTCCCGCCAAAATTTCCATTGTTCGCTCATCATAAGCTACTTTCGAAAATTTCTTTGCAACTTCTTCCACTTCCGATTGTCTTACAAGTGGATTTTTTATAGTAACCTTTACCGCTGTGTCATACAATGCTGATCTGACTCTTACTGATACATCTTTACTTGTAAAACCATTTTCTTTTAATTCCCTTCTAATCAGCTGTGATAATTCCTTATTGCTCATATTTTCTCCTCTCTTTGATCAGTTTCCGTAATTCTTTTTCTCTCTTCTTTATACTATTATTATAATATATTCATCTTATTTTTTCTCTTTTTAAGCGGTAATAGAGGCTCCTCTTTTTCTTTTTTATAGATATCATAAAACTTCTTCTTTTCATTCCGTGTCGGATAAAAAATTTACTTTCGTTTCCATGACTTGCTTTTTGTTCCTTTTATTTCGGAACAAATTTTAGTTAAGTTTTTGAGAATAGAAGTATATACAATTCTGTATTATAGTAAATAAATAATTATAAATAAGATAAGATTTACTCCACCTGAAAACCCTCCTAAAACAGCTTGTTTTTAGGGCTTTCCAGATTTTCCACATGTAGCAAAAATTGAATCCTTTTCTGAAAAACTGTCCCACATTTTGAAAGTTCTCCATCCACATCTGCACAAAACTTGAAAACATTTCAGATTTCTACATTAAAATTTGAAAACATTTGTCGGCTGCAGGCTCCTGTCAGTACTTCTGCTGATGTCACTTTTGTATTTACGTCTTTGATCCACACAGTTTCTATCCTATCTTTCTCTATTTTCCCTAAAAAAAGCACAAAAAAAGACCACTGGAAATCTTTTCCCCTTCCAGCCGTCTGCTCTGTGTCAGATAATTCTTACTTTATTTTCGTTTTTCCTACGCCAACAAGACTGTCTTTTTTGGCAGTCTTTGTATCCTTATGCAGTTACCATTCCCAGCTTTTCTCTGAAAATTTTATGGAACAGCGATGCTTTTAACCGCTTCTTCCACCTTCTCTTTGCTACAACATTCACATTTAAAATTTCCAACATCTCTGAGAAAATATTTGTCAGATCCATCCCACTAGATAAATATTCCTTCTGATACAAGGAAATTACATTGCAGATATCCCTTGTTTCCTTCGGATCCGCTTCCTTAATTCCCGTCCGTCGACACATTGTATGTACAGTCCGCTCAATCTCTTCCTGTTTCTCAAATGCCGTCGTTCTCTTTGCAAATGGTCTCCGCAGATAAATATGATACATCCCATCTTCCAGTTTAATCTGAAAATAAAGTTTTAACATCTGCAGATAGTTCTGCAATGTACGTACACTGATCTCCAGGATTCCTTTTACCCTCTTCCCACCTTCCATATGATCAGCATATTTCTGAAAAAATTTCTTTCTGCCAATTTTATGCGCACGAAATTTACCTGCCAGATTGATATTTAAAAGATCCATTGCCAGCAGCTTCTGCTTCGGTTTTAACTTTTTCCAATTCCGATCAGAAAAAATCGGGTGGTTTGTGCTGAGATATTTTACACCTCCAGCCTTATAATCTTCTTCCGTATACATCGAAAAATCATTGCCACAAAAAGTGATATCGTAATCGTCTTTTCCCTTTTTGACCTCAATCATACCCTTCTCTTCCAAGCTGTTTTTACAGTCATAAAAAGCCTGTACTGACATTTTTACAGATTTCATCATTTCTCTGTAATGCACACCATAAGCCTTTCCCTGTGGGTTTTGTATATGGGACAGTGCGATCAGAAAATCAATCTCATTTCCCGTCAGATTTTTTTGAAAAAAAGTTTTAAATACGTCTAATTTTATCCTTTGCATAACGTTCCTCTTCTTTGTGATTCTTTCAGTTTTTTCGATTACAAATATCGGTTTTGTTGACAATCCGTCTATTTTATGTTATGTTTGGATTGCATTTAGGGTGTTACATTTAGTGAGTTAATTTATCCGATATTCTAAAATAGGTCGCTAAACCTCACCTTATTTGTACTGTTTATTTTTCATGCGAAGTATTTCCAGTACTTCGCTTTTTTATTGCACGTTACAGACCTTCCATAAAAAAGAAAAATATTCTATTCTCATAATTGTAATTCATTGACAGGCTGAATTTTCTGACTCTTTTCCATTTCTTTTCTGCCAACATTTTGTAAAAACTGCGTTGTTTTCTCTAACGTCTGTTCTACACTTCTTTGTGTTTCTTTTTGTTCTTTCACGGAAAGCATTTGATATTTTTCTTCCACTTCTATCTGATTTTCTTTTAAAAACGCCTGTAACTCTTCTTTTTCCTCTTGGTGGAAACTATATTTTTCCAATGAATGATTGACTTCCATCCCCGTTAAAATATAAAGTTCTTCTCCGTTTTTCCAAATTCCTTCCAGAGTTTCTTCTCCTTTATATTGGATTCTTGCTACTAATACACCTTGATCGACTTGGTATCCCAGAAGTTCTAGTGTTCCTTTTTGTTCCGGAATTTCCCGTGTCACACCATTCTTTTTTCTGTCTTGAAATATCTGCTCCGCTCTGCTTAAATCAGGTTTTTCTTCTTTTGAAATTCTTCCTTGTGATTCTGTCTGCTCTTTCTTTTGTTCGCCTTCCACTGCATGCTCCCACTGTGCTGTTTGTATATCTTTTTGCATTTTTAGAAGTTGCTCATAAGAAATACGTTCATATAAATTAGGGATTCGTTCCATGACTTCCCTAGCAGAGAAAAACATCGTATTCGTCTTTGTAACAGTTACCGGAATTATCTTTCCATCTGCATCCAGTTCCACAAGCCGATACTGATCTTTTCCACCCCGGTTCCGGAACCCAATCTCCTCTGCCTGTTTTGTACTCTGTACTGCACAGTAATGGATTGCCGGCAGTTCTGTCTTTTCCAAAAATGCAAGCTGCTCCAGTGGCTGGAACTTTTTCATTTTCTCTGTCAGTTCCTCATTCCAGTCCTTTTTTTGGTGTGGCACATGAAAGCTGATCTTTTCATCAGCAATCCCATATGTATTCTGAAGGGTTTTTGAAATCTGCTTCATCGCCTTTACTCCACCCAGGTCACGGTCAAGTGCAAGAAGAATCTCTGCTTTTGGCTCCTCTTTCAACAAATGATATAATGCCTCTGCTTTTCCCACTCCGTTTAATGACAGGTAATCATATGTTTTCAGATCTACTCCCTGTTCTTTCAAAATAGACATCACGCTCATGCTGTCAATCACACTTTCTGTTACAATTACCTTTTCTGCATGGTTCCGCAAACAGATCCCTTTTCTTGCGTCACTGCCTTCTATCTCTCCGGTAAAGCGGACATCACTAAGCGTTCCCCTGAGACATGCCGTTTCTGCTTTCCCATTCAGATTCCTTCCTACAAAAACACAGTTTCCTCTCTGATCCTGGTACAGCATTTTCCGGTTTACAAATTCCTGCACAATGTCCGGATCCACATATCTTGATTTTGTTAAGTATGCAAACATCCGGTGCATGTTCTCCCCGCGCGGAGGAAGCTGTGGGCTGTCATATTTTTTTATTTCTTCTCTTGCTGCCGGTAAGGCGCCTGGCGAATAAGTCATCCCCCGCACTCTCCCGGACAACTCCTTTAATGCTTCGTGCAGATCTCCATGATGTACAAAGTCTTTTGCAAATCCAATAATACTGTCCCCTTTTCCAATCCCGGTTCTTCCTGCCACGGAGTTCTGCCAGTAGCAGTTCCGGTTTGGATCGATCCGCACGCTGTCGTGTTCTTTCAAAGAATAATATCTGCCTGCCCTTACCAGCGTATATCCATTTTCTCTTGCATAATCTGTGATCTGTATCTGTTGTTTGATCAGATCCATCAATTCCTGATTTGTCATCTTTGTTTCCTGTCCTTTTCGTTTATTGAAGCCAGGTTCTGTCTGCCGGGTCTCCTGAGATACGGTGTAACGCTCCATGGTCTGTTCTAAGTGCGGCAGTCCCTTTCTTGCCATCTGGTAAAGTTCCTGAAATGTTTGTTGTAAATGGATCTTTTGTCCGCTCCGCTTCCACTGTCCATAAATTTCTGCGATCTCTGTCCTGTCTCTTTTGATCCCCAGAACTCCCTCTGTCATGAGTCTGAGTCCTTCTGTCTGAAACTGAAGCACTTCCGGAGATCTCCGGCTTTCTTCCATCCCCATGACCGCTTTGCTGTAAATCTCTGCCAGGGCAGATAATTTTTCTTCCGGATGCAGATTCTCATGCAGCACAACGTTCCCGCTCTCTGTAAAAATCCAATCCTTTCCAAGATCGAATAAATTCTGGTACCGGATCTGATATTCCATTCCTTCCAGAATTTCAGTCATTCCTTTTACAAGCTGTTCCCGCTCGGTTTCGTGATACTGCCTATGAAAATGCTGATACATTTCTATGGGACATACCGTCTGTGCAACGTCAAAAACTGCTTTCATTCCGTAGCGGGTCTGGATCACACTTTCTATTTCGCCTGCCTGATACTGAATCTGCTCCTCTTTGGTTGCCATTTCCAATGGAACTAACTCTCCATCAATTTTTAAAAGGGTAACTTCCACTGGTACATAAACCTTGATGCCTTTTTCGTTCTTTTTAATGCGGTATGCTTCCTGGTTTTTCGTCCCTTCGGTCGGATGGTTCCATGCCGCATAACTCTGGCAGTACAATGCATTCGGATTGTTGCTGTAAATCATTAAGCTGTTATTTAAGTTATAGCGGTAAAATCGGCTAGAAAATTCAAAAAACTTTTCAATCCTTTCTGGATGTTCGTCCATTCCTTTTAATGTTTGCTTTATAGTGTATTCATAATTTTTCTGATCCCTCTCTGCCTGTGTTACCCATGTCCTCGTGTTTATCTGATCCCGTTCCATCCTCTCGTTTCCTCCAAAAATTCTGCTATGGTCAGTTTCTTAGGAAACACCGAAAGTGTTTGCCTATGTTCTTTCCCGATCAGTTCTCTCTGCTTTTCATAAATCTCATGGATTTCTTTCTGTTCTTCTTTTTCCAGTTTCTGCACTGGCTGAAGAACTCTCGGCTCAATCAGTGTTCCAATAGGAGCCATCTCTTCTTCACATTCCACATAGTACAGACTGTTCCATTCATCTTTTGCAATTACTTTTCCTCTATGGTATCCAATTACCAGATAATTTTTTTCTGCTTCCATTCCAGTTTTCCTCCTTTTTCCAGTCTGATACTAGGTGTCCATTTGGACACCTAGATGTTCTTATCCCATGCCGACCATCTTCTTTCCTTCCATCATAATTTCAAAAAGCACCTGTAACAGTTCCTGGCGCACTTCTGGATAAATTAATGCTGTCAATCCTATGATCGCCAACATACAAAGCAGTATCGTAGCGCAAATACGAATACTTCCGGCAACACTTTTCATTACAAATTTTACTAAATGAGGTTTTTCCAAGATTACTACGTCTTCTGCAATCTGTTCATGCTTTTTGTGTAGCTTCTTTTGCTCTTCTTTCCACTCCAGTTCCTCTCGTACAGCTCTTGCAAGCTCCTTTTCTTTTTTAAATTTTCCCATATCACTATTCCTTTGCAGTTCTATTTTTTCCAACGAGAAAACAGTCCTTTTTTTCGTTCTTTCTCTGGACTGCAATCTTTCACCGGAAGCATTTTTTCAAATGCAGCATTTGTCACATATTCAAATGGATCCGGAGTATATACCGTAAAGTAAGTTCTCTCTGCCTTTTCTTCCATCATTTCTAAAACATCTTTTTTTTCGCTTTCTGAAACAAAGTTATAGACATAATCTACCTCTGTATAATATTCATTCCTAAGAACATTCATTGTCGCATCCATTTCTGAAGCTTTGCTCCCCAGTACAAAAATCCGGATATCTTTTTCAAGGAAAGAAGTCTTATTAAAGCCCTTATCACTGTATGTTCCGAAGTCATACACATAGTAGTCATAGCCTTGTTTCAAAATCTCTACCAGATTCTCCTGCTTATAATACAAATCTACATGTGCGAATGTAATCTTTCCCAACTCCAGATCACAAACGACATCATTAAAAGCCTTTTCAATCTGTTCGACAAATTCCGTATCGTTAACCTGGACATAACATGCCCGATATCCTTTTATTTGTAGATATTTTACAATCTGAAGCGCAAATGTTGTTGTACCCATACGAGCAGTTGCCCCAGTTACACCTATTTTCCTGCCTGCTTTTACTGCTTCTTCCATTTCCTTGAATTGTTCCAGCTCCTTTTGATCCGGATCGTCATAGTATCCCTGCAAACACCGTTCCAGTTCCATTCCCGCTTCTCCAGGATTTGCTGAGAAAACAAAATAAACAATCCCTGCAAACTGTAATTCTTTTATGATACGGCTGTCTGGATCATATCCAGGTGCATATACGATCACTTTCCACCCTTTTGCCCGAACAAGTTTCCTGATTTCATCTGCAAGGACATCCGAAGCATCTGTATACTGTTCAATATCAAAAATAATGTATTCGCCATTTTCCTGTAATATCTGATCCCTCTGTTTCAAAATTGACAGATTCTCAGTTACATATGTAACCTTTTCCCCTTTTCGCTTGGCGGTTTCTGTCAGAAAATATCCCCTACTCTGCACACCAACAAATATAATCATTCTTCTTCTCCTATTATCTATTTCAGTTCATCTATTTTCATTTTTAAACTATCAATATCATTCTCTTTTTCAACAGCTTCCTCTTCCAAATGTTCAATGGTTTCCTGATTTATTAAAATCTGATTTTCTGCTCGAATCAGTGTTTCTTCCCCTTTCTTCTGCTCTGCTTGTGTCAAATATGTTTTTGCTTTTATCTCTTCTTCTTTTTTACTTAAGTCTTCATTTTCCTGAAGCAGTTTTGTGATTTTTTTCTGTATCTCTTCCAATTCCTGATCCGCTTGACGTTTTTGTGCTAACAGACGATCCATCAGGTAGCCTTTTTCATCTTTCAAGGCAAGTTTTTTTGTTTCCTCTACCCGATTTACATTTGTATAAAATTTTTTCATGCTGTCTTCGTTCTCTGTGTTTCCTACTCTCAAGGAAATCTCTTTCCAGTTTTCTGGAATATTCTCAATCCTTAAAATCAGATAATCAGGTTCATCCAGCACCGCTTTTACTTCCAACTCTCCTCCCGTTCGTTCCATTGCACCAAAATACAATTTTTCATCTAATATCTCTCGATTTTGCTTTTCAAAAATAATCTGCATTGCATGATCTTTTTTAGAATATTTCCAGTCTGTCACAGAAATCTGATACACTCCCACCTGATGTTGTTCATAATATTTTGTTGGTGCAACATAATCCTGATTTTCCGGATACCATACTGTAGACGTCAAAAATAACGTGTATCCAGAAATCAATAAAAATAAAAAACACCAAATTGGAAAATTTTTCTGTCTTTGTATTTGCGCTAATTTCTCTTTCCAATACGTCAGATGCATTTCCACTTCCCCTTCCTTCTAATCTCCATACTGTATAAAAAATGCAAATCGCATGTCATCTTTATAAGTATCACACACTGCTTTCATCTTCATGGTGTCCATATCTTCTGTCTTGTAGTCTGCATCCAGATATACATTTCGTTCATAGGGATTGATCTGTTGGATACTATCTGGGTGCAAACGAACCACTGTGACCGCTTCCATTCCTTTTCTGGACAGATATGCCTTCAGTTCCGTCTGGAACCGTTCCCAGTCAGGTCTGGAAAGCCATGCAAATGCTTCCGGATTTTCGTCATATCCCTGGAAGGTGACTTGCATTTCCTCCGTATCTTCTTCCCATAACCGGTAATTATCTTCCGGATGATTTGACAGACTGTGTATCATGTTCCGGTCAACAGACTTTTCAGGAGGTGCGGGAGTACTGTCAAAATCTTCCGAGATCCGGTATCCCTCTTTTTCTTTTTTCTTCTCTCCCCAGTCTGTCACTCTCCCTGCCAGTAGTGCAAGAAGCGCTAATACCAATACCAAAAGAATTTTCTTTTTTTCTTTCATATCCTTTTCCATGCAGGGTGTCCATTTGGACCCCCTCCTTCCTTTTGCTATTCCAGATAATCATCCGGATTAACTGCAGTTCCATTTACTTCTACTTGAAAATGCAGATGAGGACCGGTAGATTGTCCAGTACTTCCGACTTCTCCAATGGGTTGCCCTCTTACCACTTCGTAGCCAGCTTCCACAAGCAGTGCGGAATGATGCATATACTTTGTTACCAGACCATCTCCATGGTCGATTACTACCCATAATCCTGCGCTGTTTGACCAACCTGCAATCGTAACAACTCCGTCATCTGCAGCATAGGTTGTTGTACCCACAGGTGCAGCATAATCATTTCCCTTATGTCCGCCTGTTTCAAATTCTCGGATTTCTCCAAAATAACTGGTTTGTTCTGTCATATCCGGACAAGGATGTGTAAATCTTCCTTTTCCCGATCCCGGCGGCTTCGATGGTTTGGATGGTTTCCCCATTCCAACATCTCCCACACTCATGCTGTTAAATTTATATAAATCATAGCTTGTCATGATGCCGATTACCTTTTGGACATACTGTGAATCCGTGGCATAACCGCTCTCCCAAACTGCTTTTATAAATGCATTTGCTTCATAATGTCCGGTTTTTGGATCTGTCGGACATGCGGTTACACGTTTCACATAAGGATCCATCGTAAATTTGTGTCCCCATGCCTTCATACAATCCACATAATTTGCAAAGGTGGAAAATTCAGCCACTTCTGTTCCCCATGCTTCTTCCGTCTGCATAGATACTGTTCCATTTTGTCCATGACTGGGGGCTTTTTGTCCCAGACAGTTATAGTAAGGAGGATTTGCAAGCTCAGAACCGCCTGCCCCTGCTTCCAGTATCATCTGTCCTAATACCACGGAGGATGGATAATGCGTTTCTGTCTGCATCTGCACTGCCGCTCTTACCATGTCTACGGTAATCCACTGTGGCAGCCCTGCGATGGTTTCCGCATTGATTTCAGACCCGCCTTTTTTATCTCCTTCAATCATGTTCATTGTCATATCAATCGCTCCGGCAATCATGATCAATGCAAGCAGTATCGGCACGCAACTGAAGAAAAGTACATACAGCCATTTCTTTGCTTTTCCCATCTATGCTCCTCCTGCAAACAACCGCTCTTCTTCACTGGAAAGATAAACATTAAACTCGATATTCTGATCTCCACTGATACATAAGATAGTCTCTCCTCTCTGTAGCCGTGGAATCTGTTCTTTCTGAGAAAATGTTAATACATTTTCAAATACTCTCTCTATGATAGGAAGTGTATTGCTATCCTGGTGGAAAATAAATTTATACTGTGCCAGTTCAAAAATGGATTTCAATTTATCAATGCTTTCTACCGTACTGCCTTCCGGAACATAATCACGAATACTTTGACTGGCAAGCCAGATTGCTCCAAAATACTTGGGTGCTTCTCTCAAATAAATTCCCAGCAGCTCCAGCGCAAACAACTTGTTCGCATTTACCCATCTGTGACTTTCGTCAATATAAAGAATAAAATGTACCACATCTTTTAATGCAATCTTTTTCTCTTCCCACAGCTTTTTCATGACACTACCGTTAGTGATTGCATCATCCCAGCTGAGCGAAAGCAGATTAAACAGTTGCAAGTCAAAGATCTCCGGTGACAAATCCTTGATCTGTGTAAGATTGTAAGATACCACCTTGATATCGGACATCTTATCGATTGATGTCCACCCATTAAACATATACCCATATGTTTCAATCAACATTTTAATCTGTTTCCGGTTTTTCTCCAGATTCAGTAAGCGTTCTTCTACCAATACCTTTTTTAATGTCTGGCATTCCTGTCGGCTTAGTTCCTCTGTTGTTTCCTCAATCAGCTCAAGCAGATCCTGAAGCCGAGGATATGTTTTCGCAGAAAGCCCTGTAATCTGTTTCCCCTCCCCTGGAAGCAACTGAAACCGTCTGTACAGTTCCTGAACAATTTCCTGGAAAGAAACGATTTCCTGTATATCAGCCTGTGGGTTAATAAACTGGTAAGACGTTTTTAATTTTGACATATGCCTTGCAAAGCTGGTATGTTCCGTGTCTCCCGCACGGAATATTTCTAAAAAATTAATAATTCCATCTGTTCCATCCATGTTCAGGACACGTCCTCCTAGCCGTTTCACCAGTTCTGAATTTTCTCCGGTAATATCAAAAATTCTTACAAAATCACCTCTCAGTGCTCTGGATTTCATTCTTTTCTTCATTAAAGTGGATTTTCCAAAACGCTGTTTTCCAAACAACACAGCCGATCCATTTACACGTATGTCGCTCCTCGTAAATTCATCAAACAAGATATTTCCACCACATTTACTATCCCCTAAATAGTCTCCATAATCATCTTCCAGCGAACTGAAATGAAATGCATTTCCCGCCGCAAGCAGAGATGCCTTTAGCGGGAAACCAGTGATTGCATGTGGCTCTTTCACCTGTTTTGTTGCACTCTGATATACACTTTTCCAATCCCGTTCCGATTCATTCAGAAAAACTGCCGCCCGGTAGTTATCTGCTTCTAAATTCTTTATAATTCCTGCCACAGAGTTTTCCAGTTCCATCCTTGTTTTCGCAACTGCGAAGATCCGAATTTCAATGGATTTTATAACTTCTCCAAGCGAATTGATTTCATCATAGAGTTTTTTCATCTCTTCTTCTCGAACAGCCGCATCATAGAAATCCTTATATTCTTTTGCAAATCGTTTCCTAGAATCCTGTTCCTGAATAGATTTATTCAGATTTTTCTTTACGACTGTCTGATCTTTTGTTAAAATACTAATAGTTGTAATGGTATTTGGCTGGTTACATGCTTTCGTCAGCCAGTAATCATTTAATCCGGCTGGAAAATCCCATATATGGATACACGCCTCATACCCGGTTCCTGTCCGGGTATAAGTTTCATGGTGGGAAATCCTCCCTACCGGAGAGATCTTTTTCAGGAGTTCCTGATCCTGTATAATCTCTCTGGTCTTTTTTGTCTTTTTTCTCATTTGTTTTCCCCATTTTCTTAAAAAATCTTAGAGTTTTTATTTGCTAGTTTGAATAAAATCTGTAGTTTTTTCTCTTCTGGTATTTCTTTTACTAATCCCATTTTTGCCTGTCTGATTTTTGCAAGTCCAAGTGTACTGTTTATAAGATGTTCCATTTCCGCCAGTTCTGCTTTCGATTCCGCAAAAAGAAATAAATAAAATTCTTTCCGGTTTGTATGTTTTTCTCGAAAAATCAATTCTTCGATATTCCGGTTTAACATATCTGTAAAGAGCGGATTCTGATTCTGTCGTAACCGTTCTTTCCAATACTCCTGTTGTTTTGATGTGTTACATGGAAACATCATAGAAACAATCTCCATATCCCTCCAATACGTTTTATAAAATTTTGCCCACTGAAAACAGTCCATCTCAATTTCATCTGCATCTGAATTGATCAGATCTTTTGAAATAATCTGATACATCTGAAGATAATTGCCATCTGCAAGTTGAAAACTACTTGTTTCTCTGTCATAGCCGGAGATGGGAAACTCTTTATTCCACTCCACTTTCTTCATTTTCTTTTCCCTCCATATTTTTTTGTAGTTGCCCATATCCATGCACTGTCCGTATTTCTGCATAACTATATATGTTTTTCGGTCGCATAAAATATAAAACAATACTTTGGTAATTACGCCGTTTTGGATTTCTGCCACAGGGGAGGACTAAAATCACTCCCATCACAACAGAATAAACCCAAAAGAAAAATGTCAGGGAAGTGTGTACCTGTTTTTGCAGGATCATCGTCATGACAACCCATGCTGTCAGAAACACCATATCTTGAAAATATAAAAACCATACTACCTGCGTTTCACTTTCTATCTCTTTTGTGACCATATAGCGCATAATCATATCCCTCCTTTCGTCCAATATTTATTTTTTATTTTTCGGATGCAGGTCTTTCTCACTCCAATTTCCTGTATGGATTCCCTGATGGCCTGGATATTTCTGCTGTCTGTATGGTGCTCTCTCCTGAACTCTTCCCATCTCTGTTGTTCTTTCTTTTTTCTGATCTTCCATTTGGCTTCGAAGTAAAGCTGAGTGTCCCTGATTTCCCTGCAGAACATTTTTATCCAAAGTTCCTCTTAGACGGTCAGTAGAAATATCTCCCTGAACTTTTTGTTCCCAACGATCAAACATATTTTTCCCATTTTCATCCCAGCCCCTATTCTCATATCTTCCTATTCCATCTGTCTGCTGTTCCATTCTATCCAGCTCCTGATTCATTGCATCCTGTTGTCCCTCTAACACATTCTCTGCACCTATATCTGCTCTGTTGCCTTCCAAAGTCTCTGCTGTTTGGAAAGGTAATGTTTGTTGCATCTCTGCACCTTTTTCCATACCTTCCATCTTCATTTCTGCATGATCTTCTCCCATTTCTGATACAGTGCTTTCTTCCTGCAAGGTTGTCTGCTGTTCCATATTATCCTGTGATTCACTTGTATGATTCTGATAGCTTTCCATTTCATTTTCAGAAGGCATTTGCTGCTCGCTTCCATCTTTTTCTCCTTGCGACAACATCTGATCCATATCGTTCATTCCGTATTCTGATATCCCATTTCCAGCACCATAAATATTTCCAGATCCGGCATGTTCTTTCATCGCTTTCGTCTGTTCTTTCATCATTTGAAATTGTTTCATTTGCATAGCTGTGTTCATTCCGCTTCGCACCATGTTTGCTCCTCCACGTGCCATATGGTAAGCTGCCAACATCTTCCCCATGCCTCCGGAGATTCCCGCATCCACTCCAGTAATTTTTTCCATGACATCTGCTCCATCGATGACACACCATGCAACAAACAGTAAAATCACAGCTCTTAAAATGGCATTGATACTGGTCTGTGCATTTAGATAGGAAGTAAACATAAAATAAGATTTCAAGGTAATCGCAGTAAAGCACAACGCATAATAGCCATCCCGGATACATTCCAGCACCCGGACTGTTTTTTTGCTACTTGACATATCAATCGACTTTAGTGTAACAAGGATTCGGCTGATAAACAGTTCATAGATAATCCTCGTATTTTTATATGACAGTCCAATCAACACCAGCAGAAGTGCGATTGCACTCAGATAATATGTTCCAAACCGGAAATGGTACCGGTAATAAAAGTCATTTCCATAGTCTGTCCATGCTACACCATTGTTAACCTCTTCCAGTTCACACTGCCCGGAACGGAAATCCAGTTTTTTCTTCAGGATCTTTTTCGCATCCTTGCTCAGACCTTTTTTGTCATAGGGAAGTGTTTCCCCTAGGTCGATAAAATCCATTTCTTTTTCCGTCAATGCTGCATACTGTGGGGGATTCTTGTCTGACTTCATGTTCTGCAGTCCGCCCAATTCTTTGTCGATATAAATTAAATCATACAAATACGTCCTTACCAGCTCTGTTCCGTTCGTCTGACCATTGCCAGATAATATGGCATCCTTAAATGTGATTGTCCACATATTAACCTGTGAAAATAAATAGGTGGACGAGGTAGTAACCACTGCAAAAACTAACATACTAGTCAAAAGATGATTCTGCTTTTGCTTTCCGAGAATAATCATAAAGGCAAGTAATACGATAGAACCAAATAAGAATGCCTCCATGAGCGGTTTGAAATCTTCCAAAAAGGTTTCTAATCCCGTCCACTTGGTAATGTCTACCAGACCAAATGTTGTATCATATAAGGTCTGACAAATATCTATTGCCGTGGTAAACAGTTTTACTAGCATCCATCCGATTGACCGTAGAATCCCAGCGACCATACTGTTGGATGTGAAAAATTCCGAGTTATCCTGCAGAAACTCGATAATTTGTGTATCGGTCATTTTCTCCTCCTTCCCTTTTCTGAATCAGTTCGATACAAACTTCTTTTTCTACTGTTTCCAGTTCCTCAATCCTATTAATTGCATCCACTAATTCTGGAACTGTCATCGACTCAGAGAAATGATACCTCTGTGCTGCGTTTTTCCCTAGCTGTCGTTCCAAAATCTGTATCAGTTCCTCATACGCTCTATGTCCCAGAATCCTCCATGATTCCTTTTTTCGATCAAAAAGTTTCCAGCTTTTTTGCAGATCCCAGATCCGCTCTTCCGGGTGTATGTGTTCCCTGCTTTCGGTACATATAGTAAGAAAATCTACTTCATTTGGGTGTGGATACTTTTCTTTCGGCATATATTCATAGGCATACCAGAGTTCTCTTCCTTCTTCGATAGAATTAAAGATTGGTCTTGGTTTTACTTTATTGCCATGCAGATCACGGCGTTTTGATCGGCGGAAGATCACCACTTCTCCTTCCCTAAGCTCCATCAATTTATTTTTGTCTAGCAATGGCTCCTGCCCGATGGATTCCGTATAATACTTCTGCAGGGAAAGTTTAGCTCCTGCCCTCTGTACATCGACCACAGAACGATTTCCTAACATACCGGAAAAACTCTCCGCTGTTTCTTCAGAATTGGTCTGCAGATAAAAGTGATTGGCACAGTTTCCACGGATCGTCTGTGCAATTTCCTTTCCATACTGCTCCTCAAGCTGCTCATAATTCTGAAGATAAATATCAAAACTGATATTCTGGCCAAGTCCCATTGTCGTCATGATTTTCATAAGTTCAATGGATGGCATATTTCCTGCCTCATCCAAGATTACTTTGACCTGCCTGTCACATTTTCCTTTTCCATCATCACATCTTTTCCCCAACACATAATACATCTGCCGAATAAAAATCGTTGGCAGTTTATAAAGCGATGCATCGTAAGACGGAGTGGAAAGAAACACTGCAATCGGCTTTTCACCAAAACCAATCTCTGTAAAATCAAGGGTGCTTTCTGCTGTCATTTTAGCCACGTTATTTAATGTGAAAATATCAATTTCCCGAAGCATTTCTGAAAAAACACCCGATTTTGTTTTTCCCGGTGCTACTTGTACACCTAGATACTTTAAGCGTGCACGGTCTGTCGCTGGACGAGATTCAAAGTAGACATCTAATAACGTCCTATTTCCATTCTTATCCACCGGAGTGGTCACCATTTGTCCAAAGTTGATCACCATACTGTACAGATTGATCGTCTTTTCATTGTCATCCCTGTTTCGGAATGGATGTGCATTCTGCTCTTCCTGTGGTAAGTTGCACCATTTTCGATAACGCTCTGCATTTTCTATTTGATCGGAAAAAATCGCATCTTCCATACTAGCAAGGATCATCGCCGCAAACAGGGCTGCAGCGGCACTTACAAAGTAGACCATATCCCCTTTGGCTTTTTCCACATCAAAGTAAGAGTATGCGAGAGAATTGACCACCTGTTCTGCCGTATCATAATCTCGCTGTTTATAAAATTTTAATGCCACTGATACCGGGTTAAATCCCATCGACAATTTGGGATTAGATGCATTTAAAAGATGTACTTCATACCCTCTTTGTTCCAAAATCTTGGCAAACACTTTGTAAAGCTCCAGCTTTGGATCATTGATAATCAGACTTGGCTGTTTTTCTGCTCTGGAATAAATTTCCAGGGAAGTTTTTACAAACACCTCACCTTTTCCGGACCGAGTAATTCCAAGGATTAGGTTACTCACAACGCTGTCATCAACATAAAATTTCTGTCCATGCCTTGCGATTAAAATGCCTGGGCTCCCCGGATATCCCGTTTCTAACGGCTCTATCGATTTATACTGTTCTTTAATTTCTTCTGTCGTGGTAAAACGTGCTGTTCCCTTCTGTCCCAGATTAAAATGTTCTTCTGACCATGATACTTTCACTTTGTAAAGGAAAATCCCATCTACAAGAAGCATAACAATCAACAAGATGGGAATATACACAGGCTTTGGCAACAGATAAACCAAAGAAAACAACGGTTTCTCTCTCAGCAAAACCAGAGGAAGATTCCAAACCAGATGTAATACATATGCCCCGCCAAAAAAGATCAAAAGATTCATAACTAGTAAGAGCTTCTTTAGAACCCTGTCACTGGACAAAATCCTTTCCGTACTCATCGTCTTTTTCTGGTACTCTGCGAATGTTTTCGGCTGTTTCAGATCCACATCTTTTTCTTCTTTTTTATCAGGTGTCCATTTGGACACCCAGTTATTTTCTATAATGTTCTTCATAATCTTCTATCTTCTTTTACAACTACTTTTAAAACTTGAAAGCAGCCGCAAAATCCTTCGCCCACTGGGTTGCCGTATATAAAAGAGCTCCCCCGATGATAATTTCAAAAATGTGCCCTTTTGCCCATTCTTTCATTCGTTGTGTTCCTAAAATCAATGCAAAGGCAACCATAATAAGTGCGATACCAATCACCGTCACACCAAGCGGCATGATATTATTATTTATAAAATCTGTAATATATGTTTTTAGTAATGTCATATTATTCCTCCTTTCGTTTCTTGGCCAAAATTCTAAGTGTGATTACAACTGCCAAAATTACAAGCAGTAACCCAATTCCAGTCGCAATCATAATTTCCGGCATACGGCTTTTTCCCTGTATTTTTTCATAAGTTCCTTTTGCTTCCATCTGATACAGAATTTTCCCATCTGGATCTGGCGCCTCATAAATCCCATGATACATCGTTTTCTTGACTGCCTCTTTGCGGTACGTTCCTTTATAGTCTGCACGGTAAGTTTTTGTCAACTGTTCCACAGTGGCAGTTGCTTCTCGGTATAAAATTCCGTCCTTTTCATAAGGTTCTCCAGCCCAGTGTATTTCTGTGATTCGACTTCCCTCTGAAGCTCCTGCCTGTGCAAGCAGTTCTGCCTCACACCCTACAATCGGTGGCTGCTCCTCATTCTTTGGTATCAGGTGTCCATGATATTCATAATAGGCAGCATCATAGTCTTCATAAGTCACAGTCATATGTGTCTGGCTCACTGCAGTTCCAGTTTCTGTCAGTCCGGTCAATTCAGCTACAACTTCCATTTTTTCTCCGGTTTCTGAATCCGTAACCGTCACATTTTTTATCTTTGGAACCATCTCTTCCGTCACTGCTGATGGATAATCTTCAAAAGCGGTAACCATTTCTACCTGTGCCGGACTGACGATTTCTTCTTTCATTTCTGTCCGTACCAGTTCATATTTCACACCGTTTTCTTCTACTGTTTTTTTCAGTTCTTTTTCGCTGTCGATCACTTTTTCTTTTTTATCGAGGTATTCTTTTCCAATCACTTGATACTCAGTGTGAATTAATCGATATTTGTGACCTTTTTCTATGATTTCTTCTGCGAAATCATTTCGTTCCTCTTTCGCAGACTCTGAAACATAAGTCTGTGTTTTTATCAGAGTCCCCTCCGCAGCCAAAACTGGCTGCGGAAAGGAAAGTGTCCATAAAAAAGAAAAAAGGGCTGTTTTCCGAATCACTTTTTTCCATCTATTTTCCAATCTCTTCACCATTTTTCTTTTCTCGATCACCTTTCCTTATATTTTTTCTGAAGGCGAACACAACAACAATCGTAATACTTGCAACAGCTAACAGAAGCACTGCAAGCAGTATTGATGTCTGATCTCCTGTTTTTACTCCGCCGCTTGGTCTGTTTCCCGGCATACTCGGTTTTAGAGTTCCCAGCTTATATTTCACGGTCTGTCCTTTGTCATTCAAATCTGTATGAGTCGCTACTTCTGTTTCCTGCACATATAAATGTTCAAAAACAACGACCTCCTGATTTTTTAAGGCAGAAGAGTCAAAGGTAAAGGAAACTTCCACACTGCCATCCGGTTTTTCTGGGCGGAATTTTTTCTCTGCACGAATCTCTTTTCCATTTATAAGAAGCGGTTTCCCGGTCTGCTTAGACATCAGTACACCTTTCACGGTATACTCCTGTCCCACAATCAGGTTTTTGTAGGATACAGTGTCAATAATCGTGGATTTCTTTTGTACGATTCCTTCCTGCTTTCCACTGTCTTGATCCGTTGCTTTGGTTCCAATTTCATGCTTCGGAAATGTAATCGTCTGTCTTTCATCGTTCAGATCTGTGTGAACTGCTATTTCTATTCCCTGCACATACAAATGTTCATAAACTACAACACTCTCACCAGATAAAGAAGAAGCATCAAACGTAAAGGCAATTTCCACATTTCCATCCGGTTTTTCTGGGCAGAATTTTTTCTCTGCACGAATCTCTTTTCCATTTACAAGAAGCGGTTTCCCGGTCTGCTTAGACATCAATACACCTTTCACGGTATACTCCTGCCCCACAATCAAGTTCTGATAAGAAACTTGGTCCAGAATTGTGACTTCTTTCTTCGGTACGGCTTCCTGCGTGCCAGTATCCTGATTCGTTGCTTTGGTTCCAATTTCATGTTTTGGAAATGTAACCGTCTGTTTTTTATCATTCAGATCTGTGTGTACGGAAATCTCTTTCTCGCCCAGGAACAGCCGTTCATAAACAACGATTGTTTTTCCTGCACATGCGGACGCATCAAAATGAATTTCCATAGAAACTTCCATGCTGTCTTTTTCTGCCGTAAATGTTTTCTCTAATGTTATCTCTTTTCCAGAAACCTGCAGTGGAAGCTGTGTTTCTGCATCCATCAGAACACCTTTTAAAAGATACGTTTCCCCTTTCTGCAGATTCTTCACACATACTTTGTCTTGAATAACTGCTTCTTTTTTTGGCAGTCCCTGTTGAGTATTCGTATCTGCAGAAATCGCATTTGTTTCTGTAATCTCTGTCTTCGCATTCTCCACTGTAAGTGTAATGCTGTCTTTTCCTTCAATCTTTCCGTCCGGATCCACCTTTACTTCAAAAATCTGGTCGTTAATCGCATAGCCGTCAATTCCTTCCATTTCCTGGATACAGTAGGTCATATCCGGCTTCAGTCCTTCGATGACTGCCTGACCATTTTTATTAGTTTTTACAGTTTCTTTTGCCGCGATCCCATCATCCAGTCCGTCTGTCATCTGCTTGTTCCAGAATGCAAACTGTACCCCGCTGAGTTTTTCATCAGAATCCTTTACTGTTTTTTCAATCACAACTTTTGTAAGAACGTTGGTAATCTCCAGTGTCTCGTATACCAGTTCCGTTGATTCATCTTTATATTTCAGTTCTACGTCCCACGTCTTGTCCGTCAGTACATAACCCTCCGGCTGGCATACCTCTTTGACCTGGTAGCTTCCAAGATATAATTCTTTGGATGTTGCAGTTCCATCCTTTTCAGTTGTAATGGTATCTACCACTTCTCCTTTTTTTACCCGGATGGTTCCGTCTGGTGTCACGATATCCTTCTTTGCTTTAATTTCAAAGGAAGCGCCTTCAAGCACCTCTCCATTTGTTTCATCACTCTTTCGGATGCGAATCTGTCCTTTTGCCGGCAGATCTTTTACTTGTACTAAAATAGGCTCTGCCCAGTCATGTCCTTCCTTGATCTCAAAGCGGATTTCTTGTCCATTTAACAGGTATCCCTCTGGTGCATGGATTTCTTTGAAATAATATATTCCTGCCGGAAGTTTTTCTGGAAGTGTAAAGGTTCCACTCTCGTCTGTTTTAAATGTTTTATGTACCTCTTCTGTCGGATAATGTGTTGTCATTTCAATTGGTTTTTTATTTTTATCGAGAAGCTGGAACTCGGCATTTGCCAAAGGAATAATCTTTCCGGTTTCTGCATCCAGTTTGGCCAACCGCACTGGACTGACAATCAGCTTGTCCTCCAGAATGTAATACAAGGTTTCCCCTTCATTTTGGATTGTGACTTGAAAATCTTTTACTGGCTTTGTCCCCTCTGGAGGATTCTTTTCATGTACGATGTAAGTATCATACGCAAGGTTTCCTCTTTTGCTGACATTTAACTGTGTTGTGGAAGCATAACCATGTTTGTCTGTTACAATCTCAACAGTCTTTTTTGTTGTTTTAGAAGTAATTTCAAAGATAATTCCTTCCAGTGGTGTCTTTTGGTCTTCGTCTTCATCAGAAGATTCCTTAAATTTCACCAACTGCAGGTCTCCACGGATCACATCATTTTTAATAGCGGTGTCTGTGGTATTCAACTTTACAATCTTTCCGTGTTCCTGAATGGAAAAAGTACGCTTGATTTCTCCGGTTGGATTATATCCCTCTGGCGCTTTTACCTCTTTTGCCTGGTATTTTCCATATGGAAGTAAATCCTTTGTCGTAGAAACTTTTCCGGACTTGTCTGTCGTAAGTGTTTTTACAACCTCACCTTTTTTATAAAGTTTTCCTTCTACTTTTACCGGGTGATCATTCAGGCTACTGATCTCAAAAACTGCACCTTCCAGTGTTGCTCCGCCCTGTGCCTCTTTCCTGTTCAGTTCATTGTCCCACTTTTCAATCTCCACACCACCACGAATTACCTCATTTTTAATGGCAGTATCCGCAGTATTCAATTTTACAAGGGTTTGATCTTTTTCAACTTTGAACGTCCGCTCAATCGTCCCTGCATTCTGATATCCAGTCGGCGGAGTTTTCTCTTTGATCTTATAAGTTCCAAAAGGAAGCAGATCTTTTTCTGTCTGTGCTTTTCCATCCTGATCGGTTGTCAGCGTTGTGATAACTTCACCCTTCTGATAAGTCTTTCCTTTGACAACTACTGCATTAGCATTTTCAGAGATCAGATCAAGCTTTGTGCCTTTCAAACTTGCTCCTCCTTGCGGCTCCTTTTTATTCAGTTCACTATCCCACTTTTCAATTAAAACACCGCCATGAATAATCGTTTCTGGAATTGTAGGTACATTATAGGTTTCTACACCATCTGCAGTTTCATTTAATTTGATTTGGCGGACAAAAATCTCTGGATTGATTGCATATCCTTTTGGAGCCTTTGTTTCTTGAATTGTAATTGTTCCTAATGGTAAGGTTACAACACCGTTCAATTTATAAAACTCGTCTTGTGGAACATTCGGTACTTTATATTTTTCTGAAAGTCGTGTAAATCCTCTCTCATCAGTTCTCATAACCCATTGTCTTGTAGGTTTCAATCCCATTGTTGCTGGATCCTTGTTTGTTTGCACAGTATAATATTTGAATGTAAATTCCGCTCCCTCCAAAGAAGCACTTCCTTGTGGTTTATTCGCATTTGTTTCCTTGTCTATCTTCCCCAGTAATATTGTTACTGGATCTGACTGCGGATAATCGGTCACCTCTAAAGTTGTAACATTCGATGTAATCTTGACATTGTAACTCTGCATGTCTAATGCAAACCCTTTAGGTGGTGTTAATTCTTTAATCGTATAATCCCCACTCGGAAGTTTTTCAGATTTTGCATATCCATTTGCATCTGTCCGCAAGGTGGTTACTTGTTTTTCCTCTTGAAATACTCCATACTCAGCACCTTCCAAAGAATAGCAGGAGTTATTTAATGTAAGTTCCGGATTTGCTGATTTTTTCTGTAGTTCCAGATATCCTCCAAAATCCACTCGCATACGGGCTTTTGCTCCAATATGTTGATATCCGATCAGTCCATTTTCATTACTACTTCCATCAGTGACTCCATCAGGTGTAACCAGCAAATTTAACTCTACTATTCCCGAATTAAAATCTACCGATGTAACAGTTCCGTCCACCTGTATAACCGGATGCCCTGCCGGTGGCTCTGCCGCTGTATGATCTGCACACCATCCATAACCAATCATCTCAGCTCCTGAAAGTTCTCCGGAAAAATTTCCTAACTCAAAGTAGGACTGTCCTTCCTCTGGCACAAACCATGCATTTGTAATTTCACAATGTCCAGTATGTACGCTTCCCACTGCCCATTGTTCTTCCAGGCTTCTGTTCTTATAAAGTTTTATTTCTTCAGAAAATCTTTTTTCCAGTTTTGCTCCATAGTTTTCATCAAAAACATTAATCCCTTTTTCTTCTAATACTTTCTTGGTAGATGGGTCTGTGATACCACCTCCACCATACATAGACCAGTCGATTTCTCCATACGGTTTCCGCTGAATCTGGGAATAATCTGTATCTTCTGTGAAAAAAATCTTCTCTTTTTCATTTTCTTCTAGTTCTATTTCCTCTGTAACTTCTTCTTTCTGCTTTTCTTCCTCTGAAAATTCAACATGAATTATAACGTCCTGATCTGGCATTATGTATTCTGCTTTTTCCTCATTTACCTCCAATTCTTCTCCATTGATCACAAGATTTTTCAGTTGATATCCTTTATCTGGTCTGGCAATAATTGAAAGTTTCTCCCCTTCCACAACTTTTATTATGCTATCCGCTTCTACAAGTTGTTTGCCTGTTCCATCATAAATCTCAAGTGTTCCATGCTCGCTTTCAACAGTCAAACGATAAAGCTCCTGAGATTCTGATTCTTCTACTGCCATTGCCGGAAGTGTGCTTCCTATCAATAGCAAAAGTATTGTGAATAACGCCACTACTTTCTTTAAAATTCTTCTCACGCTTTCTCCTCCTCTTCTTTCAAACGAATTTGTTTCATGTAATTGGCTACGGTACTTCTACTGCAACCTATTATTTCTGCAATTTCCTTTTGCTTCATCGTAGGAGATAACGCTAATAACTCTTCTACCCTTTGTACATTTTTATTCCTCTTTTCTTTCTTAACCTGTACTCGCTTATTTTGTTCCTCCAAAAACCGCTGTTGCGCCTTTCTAGCATTATAAAGTTCAGTACCATTATTCGTGTTCTTCATTATTTCCCGATATACTGTCACTCTATTTCGATCTAGCATTCCTGCAAGAGTGTTCATTTCAGAAAGGTTCATATGATTTTTATACAATTTTTCAATCACCAATCGTTCTTGGAAGGACATTCTCTTATAGCCTCCTCCCACCTTGTCCTTTTCCTCCTCTCTTTCCCTTACCTTGGGATAATTTTAGGCATTAAAAAAAGCACTCAGACTAAAAATTTTAGTCCTCGTGCTTTGAATTATAGACTTTTCATCTTTCTTCTTGTTTGGCAGAGAAGTTCCAATCAATACAACCCCAATTAAAAGCGGAATCGCCGGAACCATCAAGGCAAATCTTAAAAAACCTGCATCTGCAAGTCCCCCTAATAAGATTCCCCCTCCAAAACTTCCTACCGCAATAGCGCTTGCGAGATATCCCATTGCTTTTGGAACATCTTTTGACTCATTGATCTCCCGCATCAGAATATACGGTGCTGCGGTAAATGCTCCCTGTGCAGCTCCAAGCAGCAGACGGAAGATTGCAAATGGAAGAATCGAGTGTACAAGACTCATGCCGATTCCGCATGCAGCACAAATGATTCCTGAAATCACTACAATATTTCTTCTCCCGAATAAATCACCAAGTTTTCCTCCGATCGGCGTCATAATCGCCAACCCCAGCGATGCAAAAATTGTCAACAGAGAATAATACTGTGATGCATGCATTTCTGCCAATATTGGTCCCTGAATGACAAAAAAAACAACTCCAAAAACAGTAACCGAAAACATCAGACACACGCATCCAATGATTACCGCATTTTTCTTTCCCTTCGTAAGAGGGATCATTACCTTTTCTTCCGACATGCGTTTTTTCTCCTTTACTGATTGTTCTTCAACCACTCACTTGCACAATATGCAAACGCACCTGCTCCAAACAGAAGTGCCTCTTCATTAAATTGTACTTCCGGACTATGGCTTACTCCTGCTTCGCGATCTGCAAATCCTCCTGCCAGGAACATATAAACACCCGGTACACGCTCTGTAATCTCTGCAAAATCGTCAGAAGCACTTGATTTTACTCCTGGAACAGAATATTTATTCGGTACCGGTACCTGATCTAAATATCCCAGCATTTCATCTGCCAATTTCTGATTACAGATTAGCGGAGGAACTTCTGACAGCATTTCTATTTCCGCTTCTACATGGAACATTTCCGCAGTTTTATTCACAATTTCTTTCATTCTTGTCACCAGAAGCTTTCTCATCTCTCTGGACATTGTGCGAATGCTTCCTTCCATCACTGCCGTATCCGGAATAATATTAAAAACAGTTCCTGCCTGCATATGACCAATTGTCAATGTACACGTTTCTGCCGGATCACACTCCAGCGCCACAACTTCCTGAAGAGCCTCATAAATCTTCACTGCAGCATTCAAAGGATCTTTTGCCAGATGTGGATATGCACCGTGTGCCCCTGCACCGGCAATCTTAATTCGGAATCCATCACAGGATGCCATTGTCGCACCATCTTTATTGAAGAAATACCCTCCCGGAGGTCCCCCCGGTCCAATGTGGAAGGACAATGCAGCGTCCACTTCTGGATTTTGCAAAACGCCTGCGGCAATCATATCTTTTCCGCCTTTAAAAATTTCTTCCGCAGGTTCAAACACAATTTTTACTCTTCCTTCCAACTCCTCTTCCTGCTCTTTTAACATTCGTGCAGCTGTCAACAGCATCGCCGAATTAAGATCATGTCCGCAAGTATGTGCTTCTGTCCCTGTCGGACAAGCAAACGGAAGTCCACTCCGTTCTTCCATCGGCAATGCATCCATGTCCGCTTTCAAAAGAATGACTTTCCCTTTTGTCTTTTTGCCAACCATCGCCACAACACCATGTCCACATTCCTGCGGTTCCATTCCATATTCTCTTAATTTCTCCATGATGTACTTCTTTGTTCTTGGCAACTCCAGCCCCACTTCGGCATTTTGATGAAGATACCTTCGGTTTTCCACCGTTTCTTCCTGTAATTCTGCTGCTCTCTTAAAAAAATCCATATCCTGACCTCCTCATTTTTATTATATCTTTTTAGAAGATATAAAGAATATTTATAGAATACTTATGGAATACTTTGTATGTTGAATTGTATCAGTATTTTCTATATAAGTCAATATTTTTTGTTGATTTTTACATCTGTATTCTTCTCTCATTTTTCAAAACAGTCTTGCACTCCAATTTCCTATCTTGTAAAATAAAGCATAGGATATTTCCTTTTCTAGGAGATGTAACTTTTTACATCACCTCATTTTTACACTTCAAAAACGAAAGGATTTCCATGATGAACAAGCGAAAAATTATTATTATCACAAGTAAGTTTCTGCACGTTTTCGTACAGCACATAATTGATGAACTTCCTCTCGACTGCGATGTGGAAATCGTAGAATACAAGTGCTTTCAAGATATCAAACAGATCTATCAACAATATGAATCTACCTCTGATGGTTTTATGTTAAGCGGAAAAGCAGCGCTTGCCGCTTTGGAAAAAGCACTTCCTGATCATAGGAAACCCGCGGTTTCTTTCGGTTCCGATCTGGTTTCTATGTATCGACTGCTGTTAAAACATTTTGTGGAACAAAGAACTCTCCGCACAGACCGGGTAATTTTTGATTTTCTTCTCCCAATTCAGGAAAACGCTACCGTTTCATATTTTCTCCATGATATGGATTTTCCAAGTACCAATACTGCAGTAGACAACTGGCTTGCAACTCTGGACATTGGCAGGCTCTCCTCCATCGAAGAAGAAACTTCCCAGAAAATAATCCGACTATGGGAACAAAATCAGTTTGATCTTCTAATCTGCCAATACAGCAGCATTATTCCGGTTCTAGAACAGCATAACATCCCTTATATCTATTGCTATCCGGAAAAAGAAGTCTTTCAATCACTGGTAGAAACACTTCTTGCACAAATTGAACTGTCTTTCTTCCGCGAAAACCTCCCTGCTGCAATTACCATCTCTGGAACTTCCTCAGAGATTGGTGAAAAAGACCGCGCTCAGTTAAAGACTGCGTTGTATGCTTTAAAAGCTGAACTTGCGCTGGATATGATTTTTCAGGAAACACCAACCGGCTTCCAGTTATTTACAAGTGCCAAATATATTAACTACTTAACTGACCACTTTCAGACTTCCTTTCTGAGCGTCCGATTAAAAGAGGACTACGGCTTCCCGGTATCAGTCGGATATGGAATCGGGAAAAATATCACAGAAGCCCGCAGTCACGCGGAGGCCGCCTTAAAGGAATCGTTCTATGCCAAAGGCAGTTTTGTCATTGATGAAAATGGGAATCTAATCGGCCCCCTTAACCGCAGCCACTGCGTTACAATCCAGAAAACCATGTCCGAGCAGCTATACCGGATTGCCGAACAATGTAAATTATCTACTCTGACCATTCAAAAATTAAATACCATCCTTCAAATTACCGGGACAAATAAGATGACCTCTCAGGATCTCTCAGAACACCTCGGTGTCACCTTAAGAAATGCCAACCGTATTTTAAATCAGTTGGAAAAAGGAGGTGCTGCCACTATGGTATACAGTCATTCTTCCACCTCCAAAGGACGACCTGTAAAAGTTTATGAACTTCATTTTAACTCTGAAACATTATGATTTCATACAAAAATAAGGACACCTAATGGTGTCCTTACATTTTTATCGTATTCATTCATTTTTGAATCCTGACCGGTTCTTTTTTGAAAGACTTAAAACAGTTTATTTCCCTGCTTCCTTATCTTTCGGCAAGATCACATTCAGCAAGATTGCAGCAATCGTTGTCACAACAACCGGAGATTTTCCAAATACTGTTGTGACCCATGCTGGAAGCTGTGCCAGCGCATCCGAACACTGTGTGATTCCCATACCGAGTGCAACCGAAAGTCCTACGATCGAAGTATTGCGATAGGTCAGCGGCTGCTGTACCACTAACTTGATTCCGGTCATGGCGATGGACGCAAATACCGAAATGGTCGCTCCTCCAAGTACACACTGCGGAATCGTTGTAAGAAGCGCCGAGAACTTTGGAACAAATCCTGCCAGCAGGATAATCCCTGCTGCAAGTCCTAACACTACACGGTTTACTACCTTCGTTGTTGCCACGATTCCAACATTCTGGCTGAACGTCGCAGTTGGCAACCCTCCAAAGAAAGAACCTAAAATATTCGTAATTCCATATCCAATGATTCCCCCTGAAAGCTCCTTGTCTGTAGGTTCTCTGTCCAATCCTCCCCCACTTGTGGCAGAAAGATCTCCGATGGCCTGCACTGAGTTAATAATGAAAAGAATCACCAGAGTCATAACTGCCGACGTTTCAAATTTCATTCCAAAATACATCGGTCTTGGAATCTGAAAAATCCCTGCACCCTGCACTGCTGAAAAATCAATCATACCAAAAAATCCAGATATGATATATCCGACAATCATTCCGATCAGAATGGATGCCAGCTTCAGGATTCCTTTTGCAAAATGATTAAGTGCTACAACCACAGCCAGTGTAAGAAATGCCACAAGCCAGTTCTGCCATGCCCCATAGTTTGGGGAAGACTGTCCGCCCGCCATGTATTTCACTGCAGTCGGATAGAGCGACAGACCGATTGTAAAGACAACCGTTCCGGTGATCAAAGGCGGGAACAACTTCCTTAATTTTGTCACAAAGATTCCAACAAAGATCGCCACAACTCCTCCGATCAACTGTGCTCCAAGAATCGTAGCAATATCAAAATTACCAACGATCGCCTGCATACTTGGCAGATAAGCAAAACTCACCCCCATAATCACCGGAAGTCCTGAACCGATTCTGCCTCCAAGCGGGAACAGCTGAATCAGTGTGGAAACCGCCGCGATGAACAATGCTGCCTGGACAAAGATTACTTTGTCACCCTCATTTAGCCCTGCCATCTCTGCAATCACGATGGCTGGTGTCACACACCCTACGATCATCGCTACTACGTGCTGAAGTGCAAGCGGAAACGCCTGTGTCAATTTAGGAACACCGTTCAGCTCAAATACAGATGCGTACTTCTTTTCTGTTTTCATTTGTAGTTTTCTCCTTCCATTCGCTTACAAACGTGCTTTTCAAACCTTCTTACGACAGGTTTTGACAGGCAAAATAGCTCTGATTTTTTCACCCATACAGCAACTTAGAGCGTACCCGGATATCCGGACGCGCTCCGTAAGCATGAATGCTGTTTCTTTTTTATCTTCATTATAAAAAATACGCCATGCAGTTGTCAATGTTCCTTTTTCATATTTTACATATTTTCAGATCCATTATCCTTTGGATCTTTCATCTGTATTTTTCTGTTTTGCATTCTGAAGTGCGCTAAGTAGTTCCTCATACACTTTGGCAAACAACTCCGGACTATCTTTGTATGTATAATTATTTGTAAAAACGCTTCCCAGCAGTCTGTCATGAGCTGTTTCATCCACTTTCCTTAACATCTGCCACAATGCAGCATCTTCTGCACCACGCCGCTGTGCCTCCAGACGCATTCCCATCCTTGGTCCTTCCTCCCCAGGATAGATGAGGAAAGAATCTCCACACGGAAAATTCGTGCCGATTCCCGTATGGTTCGGGCAACTCGTTCCCTCATAGGGATTCATCTCCCCTGGAAATTGATTCAGTCCCCAGTGAAGGAATCCGGAAATCCGATTTTTTGCGCATCCCCAGAACAGCATTCTGCCTTTGAGCAATGCAAAATCGAGAAATCTGTTCAGCCAATGTCCTTCCGGTCCACAGCAGACATACGTCCATACAGTTTCTCCAAGACGGATCAATGTGTCAAACTCTTCCTTTTTCTTCTCATATCCGGCAGTACCCGGAACCCAGATATCAATTCCACCTCTGAATTCTGCCGAATCCACTGCTTCAATGATCCGGATCCCCGGAATATATTTTCTTAAAATTCCGGCTGCAAGATAATACTGTCTCTTGCGTGCTTCCAATACTTCCTGCGTCTGATAATGAATGTCTGGTTCATCGTGGATATGGAACAATACTCGTTTCTCCCATCCATGTTTTGTCAGATAGTTTGCAAGACTTTTTACAAAGGTCACAGTCAGTTCATACCCTTCCAGTGTCTCAAATGGAACCTCTTTCGCCATCGCACATGTAAAATGTTCTGTATACATATCCGGCATGCCATCCGACTTTTTCCCTCGATCAAGCAGCACTCCAAGTTCCATATACTGCATTCCCGCTTCAAAAAATGCTTCAATCTCTGATGTCAGATATTCAAAATCAAACTGATACGGCTTTCTTGCAGTCACACACTTCTCATTCAACTGAATAAAAAACACATTCTGGTGCATCCGCCGCATCGTCTGAATATATTTTCGAAGCATTTGCAAATACTCTTCCGAGCCTTTTTCCACCCCATGGAAACGGCAGATTGCCTCCTCGGAAAACCAGTTCGTGACCCAAAATGTATTTTCCGGTATCCTCACATCATAGATCTGCACAGTGACTCGAAGCTGATAGATTCCTTCTGCCATCTTTGCCGTCATCACAACAGAATATTCTCCTGCTTCCAGCTCTTTCTCCGGACAGATGCAAAAGTAAACTGCCGCTCTTCTGTCATTTTCACTTTTCCTCGCCGGAATCTTCCCGGTCTGCTGTTCTTTCAGGCAATCATAGACGAAAAACGGCGCCTTTCTTGTCGCGTATGCCGGTGTTTCTTTCTGCTCCTCCACAAGTACCATCGCTCCGCCTTGATTTTCTCCATCTCCGGTATTGTATTCCACCGGCACTGCAATCATTTCATACCACTCTGCATAAAATCCATCACCTTCGAAATCCATCTGGATCTCATCACCTGTCGTATCCAGCAAAAGCTGAATTCCCTGCTTTCCATTTTTCGGCATTACCACCCGGATAGACTCCGGCAGTGTCTCTGAAACACTGTCCGGATATAAAAATTCTTCCTTTTCTGTCAGGACACCCTGATATTTCTTACCCATGTTTTTCCCTTTCCTGTTCCTTATCTGTCTCAATTTTTTGCCTTTTACTGAACAGGCACAAACGTCCACTCATCGTTTGCATCCTCGTTTTTCTCATAACTCCACTGGACAATCGGTGCACCTTCTTCCAAAGAAGCATTTTCTACACACAATGCTTTTCCACTAAGCGCCGACATCAGTTTCCATGTCCCGCTCTCTGTTGGAACCAGATACCATCTCTGATTAGTTCCTCCATGATAAGGATATGCCACGACCGGATTCCCATTTGATGTCACTCCGGAATCCGCAGTCAGATCCACATAGGTTCCATCTGCCATATTCTGTATACTCCATGTCTGATCTGCATTCTGTGTCAACGTCCACTTGGTACTGTCACTTCCACTCTCTGCCGAAGATTGTCTCAACTGAATTCCTTTCTGATCGCCGGAAAGATCCAGCACTTTTTTGCTTTCCTGATTGACGATCTGATAGGTTCCACTTTCCGGAAGCCCTGCAAAATCACTGTCATAGTAAGTTCTTACATAATCTACGAGAAATTCTCCCGGAAGATACTGTTCCTCTGGCGCACCTAGATGTCCCTCCAGACTGAGCACCATGTGGCGGGAAAGTTCTACAAAAGAATCCTCTCTGCTTGTCTTCTCCCATGCAAGCTGTCCGTCAAAATAGAACCGCATCTTTCCCTCTCTCCGCTCAAGTGCATAAGTATGATAGTCTGCACTGATATCTTCCAGGCCAGTCTTCCACCCATTTGTACCTCTCTGCAGATGGAGAGACGGACTCTGGTTCCACGTATGAATCGTACTTGTCATTTTTGTATAATCAAATGTTTCCATAATATCAATTTCCGGATTCGGATTCAGCTCAAAGCTCAATGGGGAAGACTGCATCCAGATTGCACTGAGTACATTCGCCTTTTTGTCTAATGCTTTCGCACGTACTTCTACATAGCTTGCAGTTCCCGGAACATCGAATTTTGATTCCACCGCTCCTGCCGTATAAGCCTTTCCGTTATAGTCCTGCTTTTTCGCTGTGAGTACAAGATTTCCATCTCGCACAGATACATTTTCCGGACAAAACGCAAGATCTGTTGTGACATCATACCAGATTCCGTTTGTCCATTTGTTCTCATCCAGACAGTCTCCATCAAACTCATCGGAAGAAGCCGGAAGCAACGTCCAGTTTCCTCCTTCCGGCGGCGCTGCCTGTACTTCTGCTCCTCCAAATCCATATGCAATTCCACAAGCTCCCACAGCGATCGCTGCAATTTTCTTGAATTCACTTCTTTTCTTATACATATGACGTCCCCTTTCTCATACGAAAATACTAGAACTATTATCCTTTCACACCAGATGCGACAATACTTTGTTTTAACTGTTTTGAGAACAAAATCGAAAGCAGGATCACTGGCGTTATCGTCACGACCGCAAGTCCCATCAGCGCATTTTGTTTTGTCGCCACGTTGTTAGAAATATTATACAGTGCCACGTTTAATGTCCAAAGTTTCTGATCTTCTGTGACCAGCCATGCCCAAAAGAAATCATTCCAGTTTCCAATAAAGGTCTGCAGCGCAATGAGCGAAATGATCGGCTTAGACAGTGGCATACAGATTCTTGTATAGAGGTAGAAGCTTCCCGCGCCGTCAAGCTCTGCCGCCTCAAAATAACTTCCCGGAATCTGATCAAAAAATCCTTTGTACAGGTACACATAAAATCCATACGGGTACAAGAACGGAAGGAGCAACGCTGCATAGTTGTTATAAGCTCCCATTTCTCTATACATGATCAACTGCGGAAGCATAATGCTTGCAAATGGCACCATCATTCCACCGAGGAAAAATAACAGTACGAACTGTCCTGCTCTCTTGGAAAGTTTCCTGCTGATGACAAATGCACATACCGAACACAGGATCACCTGCGAAACCATTGCGAATCCGATGACGATGATACTGTTGAATACAAATGTCATAAATCCAAAGTTTTGTACTGCTTCACTTTCTGGATAAATATATGCCGGCATCTGTAAGTAGTATTTAAAGCTCTCCAGATTCAGAAAATTTTTCACTTTGTCTCCAACGCTTACAAGCTCTCCGGTTGTCTGATATTTTTCGTCCATAATCTTTGCGACTTTCTCAGAGAACTTTGTCCCAAATCCTTCCGGTGCTTTTTCAGACACTCCGTTCATATCAAATTCATAGCCAATGGAATCACATGCCCGGATGTAGCGATCCCCGTGGAGAAGTACTTTTGTCTTGATCGCAGTTCCTTTATAAATTCCATAATCCTTTTCCATCTGCAGTTTCATCTGGTGTGCTCTCGAGTAAAATACCGTCTCTCCGTCTTTCACTCCGTACACTTTAATTTCCATAATAGAATCTTCCTGCATCTTCTGGCTGACTCCAAACATGGTCACAATATTATCCTGCAGCATTTTGTCCTTTAATTCCTTCTCGTCTCCTTTGACCTCAGAATAATCTAACACGACCGATAAGCTATTTGCTGCATCCGGAAGCAGTTTCGGCGGTATCTCGTATATTTTTTTGTTATCTTTCATCGCGCTGGAAACTGCAAAAATCATCGGATACAACATCGCTGCCGCAAAGATCAGTGACACGACTACTGCAACAATTTTCAGCCCGCGCTCAGATTTTCCAAGCTTCATTTTTGTTCTATGCTTTGTTTTCTTCATCTTCTCTGCCTCCTACTCCTTCTCCATTTTTTCAAAACGCATCTGGATCATCGTCATTGCTGCGATCACGAGCAACAGGATCACAGAAGCCGCAGAACCTCTGCCATAATTCAGATCTTGATTGAATGCATTGTAAATGAAGATTCCCTGTGTAGTCGATGCCCCACTTGGACCTCCTGAAGCATACATATAAGGTACATCCAAAAGCTGCATCGTAGTGATCACACACATGATCAGCTGGATAAATACCATAAAGGAAATGTTCGGTAATATAATATGTATGATTCTTCCAAATCCGGTACATCCATCAAGCGCCGCCGACTCCATAATATCCGTGGAAACTCCCTGGATTGCTGACAGGTAAAGCAACACTGTCAATCCACCTCCGAGCACTCCCGGAAAGATGATACAAAATTTGACCAGATTTGGATCACTGAGCCATGTCTGCGGCTGACCTCCAAAAAACTTCACGATCTGGTTTGCCACACCGTAGTCCGGATGCCAGATCCATTTCCATATAATTACGTTTACAGAAGTCGGAATCAATGCCGGGAGAATATAAAGTGTCGTCAGACATTTCTTCAACCGCACCAACTCATTTAAAAGAAGCGCCTGGATCAGTGGGATCAAAAAGCACATACACAGCTGTAATGCGAGCAGAATAAATGTATTCTTCCAGGAATCCCAGTATCCCTGCATCTGGAAAATATCTACATAATTCTGGAAACCAACAAATTTCCCTGGCTGGTTGATTGGATCGTAGTTAAATAATGAAATGAAAAATGCACTGAAAATCGGATAATATTTCAGCCATACTGTGCACGCCATCGGAATGAACAAAATACACCAAGGCGTCACTTTTTTTCGAAACTGATAACTGCCTGCTCTGTTTTTTTTCTGCGGACTTTTTTTCATCAGTATTACCTCCCTTGTGTTTTCTCCCTAAAAGTATATCGTTATTTTGTCTAAAATAGAATGTCTGAACCTAACGACGATGTCACCGTTCTTAAAGTCTTCCCGCACCTTTTTTCCTGCCCGCTGTCAAATTCGTCCATATCTTAAAAAATGTGACGTTTTTCGTTAGTTCTGGTTCGTTTCTTTTTCCCTGCAAATCTGTTATGATAAATCCATCAACAAAACGAAGTCAAAGGAGGACTTGATTATGAAGAAGAAACTGATCGCTTCTGTTCTCTGCCTTTCTATGGCTGCCGCTTCTCTTGCAGGCTGCGGCGGATCTGATGGAAATAAAGCAGATACATCCGGAAGCAAAGACAAAGAAAGCAGCAAAGGGAAGGTTGAGCTTACTATCTGGGACACAAGCCGTAACAAAGATGACTGGTACACTTCTATGGAGAAAAAATTTCTTGAGGAACACCCGGATATCACTTTGAATAAAGTTGTCAAAGAAGGTGATCCTGGAAATGAATTTTATCAGGCAGTCGCATCTGGAACTGCACCGGATCTGGTAAACTGTTCCTTTACAATGATGGACTCCTATATGTCCGCCGGAATCTTAGAGCCTCTGAACAAATATACAGATGAGTGGGATGAATGGGGTGACTTTACAAAAGAATATGTCGATATGTTCACAAAAGACGGAAATGTCTACGGCATTCCTAACCTTGTAGCACCAATGCTTTTTGCTTATAATAAGACTTTATTTGAAGAAGCTGGAATCAACGAACCACCAAAAACATGGGATGAAGCTCTTGAGGCAGCTAAGAAGATCAACGATCCAGACAATCAGGTAACCGGATATGCAACACTTGCCGCTGAATGGACGGAATGGTTCTTCCAGTATTATGTATGGCAGGCAGGCGGAGATCTCACAAAGGAAAATGAAGACGGAACTGCCGAACTTACTTTCACAGATCCAGCTGTCATCCAGGCTGCTGAATATTATCAAAAATTAAAGAGTGAAGGAGTTCTCCAGAGCGATCTTACTTTAAAATTCAATGACCTTGTGAAAAACTTTGGTATGGGAAAAATCGGTATGATGCCGTTTGCAGGAGACTGGGTGTCTGAGGCGATCACAAATGGAATCGATCCAGATGATATCGGACTTTGCCTTCCACCAGTAGGACCTTCCGGCGAACAGACAACTGCAATCGCAGGAGACTGCTATGTGATCAATGCAAAAACAGATCAGGCAAAAAAAGATGCTGCATGGGAATACATCAGCTATATGACTGGAAAAGAATACCGCTCTTCTTACTTTGAAAACCTTGCAACTAAAGGTGCTCCAAACCCGGTGATCATTCCTAGAGATGACATGAGTATTACAGACTTCTATGAATTCCCGGAAGAATACGCAGAAGTGCTTGAATCTGCAAAATCCATCGGACGTCTGGAATTCTACGGAAAAGCAGACTTTGGAACTTATGTTGACAAAGCTGTACAAAAGATTCTGACAGATCCAAGTGCAGACCCGGAAAAAGAATTCTCAGAAGCACAGAGCCTCTGTGAAAAAGAAGCATTGGAAAAATTCAACGAAGCAAATAAAAAATAATCAAAAAAGTCCTGTCAAACAGTAACCACCGTTTGGCAGGACTTTTTTCTTTGGAAAAATCCACACACACTCTTTTTTCTGCAACTATGCTGTTTCTAGCGTTCTCTGCACTCTCTTGGTGTCATCCCGGTAAAGTGCTTAAATGCTTTGCTAAAAGACCTCGGATTGTCATATCCGACCATCCCGCATATCTCAATGATCTTATATTCCGAATCTCTCAACAATTCCTGCGCCTTCTGCATGCGCACCTCCGTCAAATATTCCACAAAATTTTCTCCAGTTTTTTCTTTGAACAGACGGCTCAAATAGTTTGGGTGCATATAAAACTGCTCTGCGAGCATATTCAGGCTGATATTTTCATTGTAATGCTGTCGGATAAAGCTCTGCATTTCAGAGATGACTCCGCCTCCTACATTTTGATGATCTGCCTGTCCGATACATTCCATGATCCATTCCAGATAAGATTCCATATAGCGAAGCACCTCCTGTCCCTCTGCACAGAGCAGTAACTGTTTTAGCGCCTCATTTAAGCGATCATGCAGACTGGACTCCTCCATCCCGATTTCCTTTAAATATCCATTGACTTCTATGACGATCCGGATACATATGGTCTGCAGTTTCAGCACATCCATCTGCTTTTCCTTCTCGAGCTCTTTTAACATCTTCTCCATCCATTTTGCCGCATCGCTGCGCTCTTCCGGTGTATGTAACTTCTGTAAAAAGGCTGTGATCAGTTTTGGCACCTCCACCGCCTCCTCCGCGTAGAGCGTCTCAATATTTTTATAGAAGATAATATTTTTCTTCGTGTCTGCCAGAAGGTATCTCATTGCGCTCTCTGTCTCTTTCCAGGCCTCTGAAAGTCCGTAAATCCCTTTCTTTTCCTTGCTGACCGCAAGCGCCCAGTGCTTTTCTTCACTGCATACCTGCTCTGACACTGACACAAAATAATTCAGCTGCTCTTTTGTTTGAAACGGAATCACTGCAAAAAGCGATCGGTTCCCACTATCTAGTACAATGGTCTCCGGGATCACCGCCAGAATCCGATCCTTCATCAATTTTTTCTGTACTTGAACCTCATCGGTATCTGCTGTCCTCTCTGTCATAAAAATGGATACCCCATACCAGTTTTCCAATTCTGGAAGTCCATATTTCTCTATATCAGCACTGGCATATCCTCTCGCGATTGACAACAGCAAACCTTCCATCTGTCTTGTATGATCAAGCCTTTCTTCCACTAGTTTATTGAGCTTTGTCCGCATCCTATCAAGGAACTGTTCGACTTCCCGCAGATTCACCGGTTTCGTCAGATACTCCACTGCGCCATAACGCATTGCTTCCTTTGCATAATCAAAATCACTGTATCCGCTTAAGATTACACACTGTGTATCAAACTTCTGTTCTCTGATTTCTCTTAACAGATCAATCCCCGACTTCTCCGGCATCCGGATATCCGTAAACACTACATCAATATGCATTTTTCTGAGGATCAAAAGCGCTTCGTCTACGCTTGTAGCAATTGCCGCCACTTCAAATCCATGTTCCTTCCACTTCACAAACTGTGCCATTCCGCGGCACACAATCTCTTCATCATCTACAATCAGAACCTGATAGATCATCTTCCTTCTCCTCTCCGGACAGATTTTTCATATTTTCAGAATATTTTCGGATCGGAAGGATGATTTCTACCTCTGTTCCCTCTCCCTGTCTGCTTTCCATCTGGATTCCATACTCTTCTCCATAGAACAGACGGATCCTCTGATTGACATTTGCCATTCCGATATTTTTACCAGACTGAATCTCCTCATCAATCTGTTTCTGCAATTGTTTCTGTTCTTCTTCTGTCATTCCTTTTCCGTTATCTTTCACTACAATTTTTAATTTTTCTTCCCAATTTGTCACAAGGATTTCAATCTGACATCCTTTTGCTGCATCATTAAATCCATGGACCACTGCATTTTCCATGATCGGCTGAAGCATAAACTGTGGAATATAACAATCTCTTACATCCGGTTCTATGCTGACACTTAATTCGATCTTATCCTGATGACGGAAATTGATTACTTCCAGATATACATTCGCATGTTCCAATCCTTCTGACAGCGGGATTGTATTTCCGCCTGTGCGCATTCCCATCCGGCAGAGTTTGCTAAACTGCTCAATCATCCTCGTCACTCTGCTCTCTCCGTTTGCCTCATACATCGCCTCCCAACGAATAATGTCAAGTGTATTGTACAAAAAATGGGGATTGATCTGCATCAGCATCGCATCTAACTGCGCATTTTTCCAGCTAAGCTGAAGCTTCTGCCGTCGGATCTCAGACAGGTATACCTGTTCGATCAACTGGTTTGTCCTGTCTGCCATATCATTAAACCGTTCTCCCAGCACAGTGATCTCATCATTTCCACTGATTGGATAACGCACCGTCCACTTTCCCTTTCCCGCTTTATCCATCACCTTGATCAATTGACGGATGGGATCAGAAATACTGCATGTGACATAATAAGAAACGGCAAAGCATGCAAGTACCACACAGATCAACACAAAAATACAGACATTTCTCGTCTGATAAGTCCCCTCCAGGAGTCTGTCCATATTTCCCAGATACACAACAGACATATCTGTCCCCGGTATGTTTTCATAGGCAAACAGGACATCTCTTTCCTCGATTCTTTTTCTCACGGAATCTTTCTGTTTCTCTTTCATATCCTCAAAAATCGTCTTATCCTTCGGAAAAGACGGCGCATAGATACTTGGGGCAAACCCCTGAACCACGCTGTCCTTTCCGGTAAGAAACATGTTGCCTTCCGGACCTCCCTCATATCCATCTGCTGCCGCTTCAAAAGCTTCTATATTGATATTAATAAAAAGAACCCCTAGAAATTCTCTCGTATATGGATCATAAACAGCAACCCCCAGTGTCACTATACTTCCAAATCCATACACACTCTGCTCGTTTTCATAAAACGTCTCACTTTGTCCTGCATCCTCAAACCAAACCGGATATCCATGTTTTTCCTGCGGCTCCTGATAATATGTCTTATTATAAAACTCTGTCAGATTCCTTATCGTTCCTCCCCTGCGATATCCATTTTCCTCCATCATATGATACTGTCTCCCGGGTGTCACAAACTGTACATTTTTGATATGTTTTCTCTGACGGCTCATAGTATACAACTTCTCCTCGATCAGCGCAATGTTGTCTTCTTTTCCCTTCTCACCGTTCTGATCCGCCTCGGCATTTTCCACAGCAGCCTGCAAGACTCTTGCATCATCATAAAACTGAAGCGCAACATCTTCATATTCCCGCATAATATCTTCCATCTTCAAACAGATGTTTTGCACCTGCATCGCCGCATTCTGCTTCAGATTCCAGATAATCTCTTTTGAATACTTGTCAAAACTAAAAAAAGTGATAAATGCCGCTGCCCCAAGCAACAATCCGAGAAAAGAAAGATTCAGCCGCTTAAAAATACTTTCCTTTCTCAAGATTCTTTTAATAAATTCATTCCATTTCAAGCAGATGTGCTTCCACTGTTTCATGGCATATCCTCTCTATTGATCCGCCCACCGGATAATCTGCTCCCGCTCCTCTTTGACAGAAGAACCGTGGATCGGAAGTCCTTCTTTGATCTCTGCCCCGGCTGCAAGCCGTTTGATATCTTTCTCACTTCTTCCCATCTTGCTTCCTTCATTTGTGCAGAATGGATAAATCGTCTTTCCTGTAAAATCATTGTTCTCCAAAAAAGTCCAGACTGGCATCGGCATTGTTCCGCACCAGTTTGGGTAGCCAATATATATTGTATCATAGGCAGAAATGGATTTTTCTTCCTTAAGCTTCGGTCTTGCATCCTCAGACAATTCCTTTTTGGAAACTTCTACACATGCTCTATACGCAAAAGGATATCCTGTCTCTGACTCAATTTCAAACAACTCTGCATGCTTATGTGCTGCGATCATCTCCGCTGCGATTTCAGTATTTCCCTTGTCCAGATTGACAATGCTCCCGTTAGAATAATTCTCTCCTTTATGTGAAAAATATGCAACCAGTATTTTTTGTTCTCTCATCTTTCTGCTTCCTCTCCTATTGTTGTATAAAAAATTATTTTCTTTTATCTATTTTACTACAAAACAGCAGGTGCGAGTCAATAGAGAAAGTAAAATTTATGAAATTTCCGTGAATCGGCCACTAACATCTTGTTTCTTTTTCATAAATTGTTATAATGAAAGAATAGTCTTTACTTTTCGAAAAAGGAGGAGTTCTCTATGAAAACAACTACAACCTGGGAAACGATTGTTGATACTTTGATTCAGGAACTTGAACATGACGGATATAAAAAAGGAGAAAAAATGCCAAGCGAAAGCAAGATGGCGGTCCGCTTTGATACAACCCGCACAGAAGTCCGGAAAGCATATCTTCACTTAGAAGAAAAAGGCTACATCCACTCTCTGCAAGGCTACGGAAGCTTTTTCTCTGGAAAGAAAGAAAAGATCCGACTGCTCTTAAATGACAGTCAGAGTTTTCTTGAAAAGATGGATTCCATCGGAATCCACTACCGCACAGAAAATGTCGGTTTTGAGCTGATCAAGGACAATCTGATTGTCTCTGAGATGTTTCAGCTTTCTGAAAAAGAAATGGATTTTCATGATATTTATAAACTGACTCTTCTTCGCTTCGTCGACGATGAACCGGTCGCAATCCGCGTCAGCTATCTTCCGGATTATGCATTTCCAGATCTGGCACAGCGGGGACTTTCCATCACATCCCTTCGCGATTACATGCACGAGTGTGGTTACAATGATTTCACCGACGAGAATTATGAATTTTCTGTCTCTGCTCTTGATAAAAAGGAGCGCGCCCTCTTTGATATCAAAGGCTTTGCCTCCTGCCTTGTCATGAGTTCTAAATGCGTAGATCAGTCAACCGGACGTATACTGGAGATTGCGAGGACTATCTACCGAAGCGATAAATTTGTATTTACTCTATAAAAATCTTTTCGCCACTATACATATTTTTCTATATACAAACAGTGCGTCTGCAAAATCAAACAAGATTTTACAGGCGCACTTAGCATTTTTTCACAATTTTTCATCTCTACGAAGCATGAAACCCTCCAAGAAGAATACTCTTTGAAATTTTCTTTCTTCTTATATTCTTACCAAGCTATGTGAGGAAACTCCATGCATTCTTTTGGAACCGCCAGCAATAGCACCACAAAGATTGCCAGTAATACAACACCATATATCCTCAGCCTTCTTCGTTCATACCGAAACCGCTGTCCTTCCTCATATCCGGAATACCAGAATAGAATCACAGCCATCACTCCTGCTCCCTGAAAAATCACCATCAGATCTCCGAGGCACCTCAATGTAAATGCAATTATGACCACAGCCGCAATTCCTAGAAGAAGCAGAATTTTCTTTCCACGGGACATCTCTTTCTTTGGATGGCGTTTCATGTACTTCTCTCTGATCCAACCTGAAAAAAATCCCCAAAAATATCCAATCCACAACAATACCCAAAAATAGAATGTGATACTTCTATGAAATGCATTTGCCATATCCACACTGAGAAACTTTGTCATATCTAAAAACAATGTCTCCAGAAACGAGGCACATGATAACCAAAATCCTGATAACATCCATCGTTTTGCCTCCATCATCCAAACCTCAAGCTGGTTGCATTTTCTCCGGTCTAATTTGTGTCTGCTTATTTGAATACACAAATACAAGAAATAGACTCCCGATACAAGAAGCGGTACTAAATACAGCAAACGGATACTATACACCGTCCATGCCAGCAATCTGTCTGTAAAAAACATTCCAATTCCGACAAGTAACAGCCAGATCCACCTCTCCCTTTCTTCTTTTTCCTGATTTTGCATCGTATCCTTCCTCTCTTTTCTGCTACAAATATCATTCTAGATTTTTCATCTGCCATTTCCTTTTATCATAGCAGAAAAAAGAGGAAATTTCATTCTTTTTCAAAATTTTTTCCTACCGAATACATAAAAATATCCTGTTGTATAATCACATCTATGTACAACTGTAAGAAGTATCCCCTCGCAATGTTTCTTTCAACTTTCGTACCTTCTCCTCGATGCTGTTTATCACTTTCAAAAATTCTTCATCCCCTTTTCCCGTCGGATCTTCCAATCCCCAGTCTTCTGTATACTGCCCCGGAACACACGGACATGTTACGTTACATCCCATAGTGATCACTACGTTCGGTTTTGGAATGTCTGACAACAGTTTATTGTACTGTGTCTCTTCCATATCAATCCCATATATCTGTTTCATAAGCCTGACTGCATCCGGATTGATCTGTTTTTTTAATTTTGTACCCGCAGAATAACTTTCAAATACGTCAGATGCCAGCAGTTTCCCAAGTGCTTCTGCCATCTGGCTCCGACAGGAATTGTGTACACATACAAATGCCACTTTTGGTTTGCTCTCATAGGTTTGCTTATTCATTTTCTTCTCCTTCTCTTATAAAAATACAGACTGAAACAAATTAAACAAGTATCCCACCATCACGATTCCAGTCGTACAGATTGTTGCAAATGCTGCCAGTAATTTTGGTTTGACTGCTTTTCGCAGCATGATCATAGACGGCAGACTTAACGTTGTCACAGCCATCATAAAACTTAAAATTGTTCCAAGCTGTGCTCCCTTTGAAAGAAGCGCTTCTGCTACCGGTATCGTTCCAAAAATATCTGCATACATCGGAACTCCCACCAGAACTGCCAAAATCACTCCAAACGGATTGTCATTTCCGAGAATTTTTTCAATCCATTGTTCCGGAATCCAGTTGTGGATCACAGCTCCGATCCCGACTCCGACCAAAATATATGGAAACACCTTCCGAAAGGTCGTTTCTACTTGTGTCTTTGCATACAGTAGTCGATCCTTTTTTGTCAGTTTCGGCGCTTCTATCTCTATGCCAGATGCATTTCTAATAAATTCCTCTACATATTTTTCCATATGTAATTTTTCAATGATCGTTCCTCCGAGCACCGCCACAATAATTCCCAGCACTACATATACAACAGCCACCTTTCCTCCAAAGATGCTCATAAGAAGAACAAGACTCCCCAGATCGACCATCGGGGAAGAAATCAAGAAAGAAAATGTCACACCAAGAGGCAGCCCTGCGCTTGTGAATCCCATAAATAGCGGAATCGAAGAGCAGGAGCAAAACGGAGTGACAGTTCCTAAAAGTGCAGCGACCATATTTGCCCCGCTTCCATGAAAACGCCCCAAAATTTTTTTGCTTCTTTCCGGTGGAAAATAACTTTGAATATAGGAAATGACAAAAATCAGCAGACACAGCAAGATCGCAATTTTGATCAGATCATACAGAAAGAATAAGATGCTTCCACCTGCCCTTGATGAAAGGTCAAGACCTGCCACCGCAAGTCCATTCCCAATCAGTTCCCTGAGCCACTGCATGCCAAGTACTTGATTTTGAATAAATTCCCATATTTCTTTCACAAATTCCATATAGCCCTCTCCCATTCATACATTTAAATATATCGATATATTCTCAAAAAAATGTGTCACTTGCAGCACAAACGAAGTTTCTGCTGCATTGACCACCTCTATTTTATTTTAAAAATCGTATAATTTCATCTTTTTTAGCCATTCGCCCAGACACAACTAACTTCCCGTCAATCATGAGCGAAGGAGCCGACATGACTCCGAGCTTTACAATTTCCAATAGATCTTCCACTTTTTCTACTTCTGCGTCACATCCGGTCTCCGCTACGGCTTCCCGCACATGTTCATACAATTTATCACAAGTTTCACATCCTGCACCAATCACTTTAATCTTCATGCGCTTTCTCCTTTAATTTCTCAACTTCATTTCAGTTCCTACGTGTTCCTGCCATGCTGAAAGGATCTTCTTGATAATCATCGGTCCTATTTTGGAAATAAACACTAACTGTGACTTTTCAAATACCTCCGATTCTTTATAATCTATCAGTGTTCCTACTACATCCACCTGTGTCCACCCGGTTTCCGTCAAATTGCAAAATCCTTTCACGCGATGGACATCTGGTGCGATCACAGTTAAAAATTCATTCAGCTTTTGCCGATCAATTTGCCCGTCATACTCCATAAATATAGATTTTGGTTTTGTTTCTACGGAATTCGTCGTCTCTTCACCTTCTGCCCACTCATAGATCAGCAGATCTTTCTTTAAAAAAGAATCATCTATCTGCCCGTTAGCACTTGTCTTCATTTCGCAGACCGGATTGATTTCTCTGATTTTCTCCTCGACCTTCTCAATCTGTTTTTCACCGACAAGATCTGTCTTTGTGATCACTGCCAGGTGACAGTGTTTTAACTGGCGAAAAGCAGTCTCTTCCTCTTTGACCTGTTCTAGAAAATTTACCGCATCCACAAAACAGATGACTCCTCTGAAATCATATTCTTTTCCAGATACGATCTTAGCTGCCTCCAAAATCTCCTGCACATTCGAAGGATCCCCCCATCCGGAACTCTCCACGAACAAATACTCAAAATCCTGTGCCGCCATCTCAGCCAACGCCTGCACAAAATTCAGCTTCAGGCAGGAACAGAAGATCGATCCTCGGTTTATCTCCACCATCTGAATCTCGTCATTTCGTAAAATGGTTCCGTCGATTCCCAGCTTCCCAAATTCATTCTGGATAATCCCAATCCGATGTCCTTTCAATATCTCCAAAAGCTTTAACAGCACTGTTGTTTTCCCTGATCCTAAAAATCCTGTCAAAACATATAATTTCGTGTCTGCTCTATACATAATCTCCCTCCTTGTATGATACAAAATCTTTTTCGCTTGTGATCCGGCTTTCTGCCTCCTGTCATCTGTCCTTTTCGCAGTCACAATCCACGATGTTTGAAAACCCATCGGGGATCATCAGTTTCCCGACTGTTTTGTATATCTCGTTCATCTTCTCTCTGTTTAAAGAATAATGTGTCCACTTTCCTTCTTTTCTCGGAACGACCAGCTCCATATCTGTCAGGAGCTTCATATCATGCGATAATGTTGGTTGTGTGATCTGAAATTCCTCTAGAATCTTACACGCACAAAGCTCACCGTTGGACAGCATATTGATGATCTTCAGACGTTTCGGATCCGAAAATACTTTGAAAATCTTTGCATATTCTATGTAATCTATTCCCATGCACTCCCTCCTCTCATCACACATTGATTGTTTTCTATGTTTACAGAATACATCTTATATAGAATTTTGTCAATATGTCATCATTAAAATACATGCTTTTAAATAAAAACAGGATAAAAGCTTGCACAACTATGCGCCGTCTTTTATCCTATTTCCATATATATTCTTTGATATTAATAAAATTTACTTTAATATTTTATTGCTGCAAATAAGACTGTTCAAAAAGCAACTCTTGTACATTGACCTCTGTACCGTCTATTGGCAATTTCTCATACAATCCATTTGGCTTCATCTTCCTTGCCTTTTTATTATCCGACAGCATCGTAATAAACATCTCTTCTATCCGGACCTTTAACTCTTCTGACTCTATCGGTATTGCAACTTCCACACGTTTCACCGTATTTCTAGTCATAAAATCTGCCGATGCAATATATATTTTTCTTCTTTCCTCTATGCCAAATATATATATTCTAGAATGTTCCAGATAACGTCCAACAATGCTTCTTATCTCGATATTTTCTGTGTATCCCGGAATCCCTGCTGCCAGACAGCAAATCCCACGAACGACCATATCAATTTTTACTCCTGCCTGAGATGCTTCGATTAACTTATCAATAATCTTTTTATCTGTCAAAGAATTCATTTTGAATCCAATATATGCCTTCTCATTTTGTCTGGCATGAGCAATTTCTTCGTCTATCATTTCCAGCACTCGATTTTGAAGACATTTCGGTGCCACAAGAAGTTTTTCTGACTGTTCTACGACTTCTCCCATCACCAACGCCTGAAATACTTGTCTTGCATTTTCACCAATCTGCGGATTCGCTGTCATAACCATCAAATCCGTATAAAGTTCTGCTGTTTTCTCATTATAGTTTCCTGTTCCAACCTGCGTCAGATACTGAATTTCATCATGATGCTTTCGTGTCACCAGACACAATTTCGAGTGTACTTTATACCCAGGTAATCCATAAATCACATTACACCCTGCATATTCCAGTCTTCTCGACCACTCTATATTATTTTCTTCATCAAAGCGCGCACGAAGTTCTACCAATACGGTCACTTCTTTTCCATTTTCTGCTGCTTCCACCAATGTTTCTACAATTTTTGAATTTTTGGCGACCCTGTACAATGTGATTTTAATCGATAATACTTCCGGATCATTTGCTGCTTCTCTTAAAAATTCGATATATGGCCGGATACTTTCAAATGGAAACGATAACATTCTGTCTTTCTCCAAGATCTGCTCTATGATGCTTTTTTTCATATCGAACATTGCGCTTGGCTGCGGCACTCGTTTCTGAAAAAACAATTCTTCCTTTTTGCGAAGCGCATCCTGAATTTGAAATACATATTTAAAATCCAATGGCGAAGCGCTGTAAAATACCCTTTTCTTTTGCAAACCGAGATTTTCACATAATGTATCTACAACTTTTTCATCTACATTTCGTGTCATACTCATCGTCAGTGGACTTAGTTTTTTCCTTTTACTGATCAATTCTGACATAATATCACGATAATCTAAATCATCGTCATACAAATCCGCCGCATCAATATCCGCACTTCTTGTAATTTTCAAAAGTGTTTTTGACTTCACAATATAATGTGGATATACTTTTTCTACGAAATGCAAAATCAATTCTTCTGTAAGCATGTAGGTTCCTTCTCGAAACGGACTCTTAATCAAGCGTGGAAACACATTGTTGCTGCAAGGAATAATTCCTACCTTATCCTTTTTATTCTTTTTTCCAAGCAGTACAGCCACATAAATATCATTATTTTTCAGGAACGGAAAAGGTGCGTTCTTTGATATTAACATCGGTGAAATCAATGGAGCTATTTCTGAATCAAAATATCGTTCTAAATAATCGGATTCTTTTTTCGACAACATATTGAAATCTACAATGCTAATATTTTCTGCTTTCAGTTCATTCCTCAGAAGTGTATATGTATAATCTTTTCTTTGGAGTAGTTTTTTCATATCATCCAATACAGCTTTTAACTGTTCTTCCGCTGTCATATTTGTTTTATTATCTTTCAAGGTCGGCTGCAATGCCATCTGATCTGCCAGACTTCCAACGCGTACTCTTATAAATTCATCCAGATTGCTCTGAAATATCGATAAAAATGTCAGGCGCTCACATAATGGCACAGACTTATCCTCTGCCTCCTCCAATACTCTTTCATTGAACTTCAGCCATGATAACTCTCTATTTACATATGGTAGACTTACATTCTTCCTCATCACTTTTTCTCCTATTCTTTTCCTTATTTTTTCTTTTGTGGTGCAATGATCCTCTTGCATAAATATCCTTCTCTTACACCGTAATTGCTGACTACAATTTCATCGGCAGCAAACAAACGGAAGATATGCTGCAGAATCATAATCCCTGGAATGATCGTGTGAATACGATTCGGCTCCAGCTTTAAAATAAGATCGATCGCTCTCCTGTCCGCTTGATACAGCTGAGAACATAACTGATCCAACTGCTTTCTGGAAACCGTATGACATTCTGGTGGAAGAGCATATAATTTCTTTGCGATCCGCAAAACTGCCCTTGCAGTTCCACCAACACAAACTAGCGGGGAACACTTTTTATAGGTAAACATCTTTTGCTTTCCAATTTCAGCAGATATCGATTTTTTTAATCTTTTCAGCGACCCCTCCCCAGGCACGATATGTTTCACACACTCTTTATACAGGCTCAGGGAACCAACAGGAAAACTTGCAGCATCCAGTACCTCTCCGTTTTCAAAGGGAACAACTTCTGTGCTTGCTCCACCAATATCGATAAATGCACCGCTTGATAACTTTACATCCTGCATGGCCCCTGTATACCCAAAAAATGCTTCTTCTTTTCCACTGATCACTTCCACATCGTATCCTGTCCTCGCTTTAATTGCCGATACAGCCTCCGCAGTATTTTGAATGTTCCGAAGAGATGCCGTCGCAAATACTGCAACATGATTGATATTTAATGATTCTAGAATTTCTCTAAATTCTAAAAGGCCGGTATATGCACATTCAATTCCTTCCGGAGATAATTTTTTATTTTCTACATACCCTGCCAATCCTGCCATAATTTTTTCCTTGAAAAGAATACGGAACACTGTTCCGTCAACCTCATAGACAGTAACCCTCATGGAATTCGAGCCAATATCCATAATCGCCTGTTTCATCTATATTTCTCCTTCTATATAAAATTTTTCCACAAATGAGAACATACAGGTATTGCAAATCACAATACTTTTCTTTCATTGACTGTAAACTTAAAATGCATCCCCAGCATCTCCGAAGCTCTCCTGCACATCAACATTCGTTCTGTGAAAATTTCAAAATAGTCTAAAATAGAACATGTTTCTTCATCCAATTTTAAATTCAAATGTATCTCTTTTTTCTCAGGGTTCGCTGCAAGTTCTGTTGAAAGCACACCATAGTTCACCCGGTCATGAATGTCAAAACTTGATTTCTTTTTATTCCGTACGCGGTTTCTGCGTACATCGGTTTTGTCTGCCAAAATAATTGCTGCTGACACTGCATTTACCGCAGTTCCAGTTTCTTCATCATGGTTTCCAATTGCAGAAATCACAACTGAAATATCTTCTGCATCCATTCCAAGACTCCTTAGGATCTGCATTGCCATAATTGCTCCACTGTGTGCGTGATCCGAGCGATTCACACAATTCCCTATATCATGCATAAATCCTGCAATTTTACACAATTCTATCTCTCTTTTTGAGTAGCCCAATACTTCTAACAGCTCTGCTGCCCGTTCAGCTACAATCACAGCATGTCTCTGCGAATGATCTGTATAGCCAAGAACCCCCAGTATTTCATTTCCCATTGTAATATACTGATTAATTTCTTTGTTTTCCCTTATGTCCCGATACGTTAAATTCAATTTTTTGCCTCTGTCTTTCTACATTCTTTGTATTGCATCCATAGCTAATTCTGACCGTTCACATTCTTCTGCATTGAATGTGATTTGATAACAGAATGGACTTTTCTTCATATGCTCCGACGCATAACTCAATCCATTTGTCTGCTCATCCAGATATGTATTTACAAAGGATCTTCCTCGGATAAAATTCATCGCCTCTGTTTCAATTAATCCTCTTGCAAATAACTCATCGATTTTCGCATGCAATTCTTCTTCATTTTTATACCGCTCTTCTTCATCAGAATCGATCAACTGTTCTAAATTATCAATAATCGGGCGCATTAATGGTGAGATTTTCTCTTGTTCTGTTCCCGGAAGATAACCGATATCGTCATCAATGCTTCCTGCAGGAAATACTGACCGACATTTCTTGGGGACACACCGTACGGTTTACTTTTTTTATATTGCAATGGAACCACTTTTGTTCCATCAAAACGTCCAAGCTGTACTTTTTTCGTAGATTGATCTGCTTTTAAGATCAGAAACTGATTCATCTCCGGCATGACTTGATGACGAATCCCATCTTCTCCCATTTGATAAATATATTCCGGTTTGATTCCTTTCTTTTTGAGCTCTTTAAAATGCTCTTCCTCTACATAAACTTCCATCCTTCCACTATACTGTTCTTCTTTCTTTGCTATTCTGTCTGTTGTATAATCCTGAGCTGTGATAGAAAGCATCTGCGCCTTGATTCTAAGAAGCATATCTTTTGTGACCAAAATAGTCTGTTCTTCCGGATAATCTTTTTGAAGTCCCAAACATACCTTTAATATCCGACTGTCCATCTTATCTTCAGGCATATCCGGTGGAAGTTGCATATCAACATAATTTTTTTCTATCCGGATGATTCCTCCCTGCTCCGTATCTACACCCGCTACAAGATTGCCTTGTACCCGAAGATTTTCCAAGTGGCGAATCGCTTCTCTGGCATTTCTCCCCTTTTCCTTCTCAGAATTTTTTAATCCATCAAGTTCTTCCAATACTGCCATTGGAATCACTACTTCATTATCTTCAAAATTCAAAATTGCCTCGGGTGCATGAATCAAAATGTTCGTATCCATTACATATATTTTTCTCATAGTTATCTTCCTCATATAATCAATGACTCTCACATCTATCTTGTTATGCACATTCGATTTTCTGATTATATTGTGCACACTGTAACAAAAAATTATAATCACACTCTAACACTTCAGACATCTCTGAAAACAAATAGCACTCCGCTTCTTTCAACCATCTTGCATCACCGAGCGAAATGTGATTTTTTTGCCGTTTTCTTCGATACATCTTGATCAACTGAATCAACATTACCGCATCATCTTCCCGGACAGCCTGATTTTGTATATCCATTCTTTTTTGTGGATTTCTGTAACAGATCAGTTGTTCTTCCGGTTCTATACAAAAGATTTTTTCTAATTCTTTCTTTGTCTTTAGCGGTCGTACATGCATCTCTATTTTATCTATCGGAATATATACTACTTTCACGTTACTTTGAATCGGTTTCAGCCTGTAATAATATTTTTTCATTTTATTCATTTCTATTTGACAAATATCTTCTACTTCACATACTCCCTCTGGACAATGTACTACTTTTTCACCTATATGATATGTTTTCAATCTTAGCACCTCCAAAAAGGCTCTGTTCCATACAGAAACAGAGCCATCAAAAAACTATTCCTTAGACTTGAACCATAAAACAGCTTTTCTTTCTACATCTCCCATTAAATTTGTTCGTACCAAAGCTGTTTCACACATATACCTATCTCCTTCCAACAATCACTCTCTCTTTTTTCAAAATATCACACCGTTTCTATCTTTATCTACCTTACTAATGTAAATTTTAGATAAATATTTTGTAAAGTTCATTTTGGGCAATCAAATAGGCGCCCATTTCTGAACGCCTTACCATACTCTATATCTACAACTATTGATATCATTTTTTATTTCTTTATTTCAGATTACTAACCTTGCTTATAAATATAATCCACTTAAAAAAAGCTTCTAAGCTTTCTACATCGTTTTTTGTAGCAGTACAATAGTTTCACAGAACATATTTTATCGCAAGGCTTTTAAAAATGGAATAGATTTTACCAAACGACAGTTTTCAAAAAACTTATCTGTCAAAAATTAATTTCTCCCACGGTTCATATCCTGCCATGTAGCCGAATTCTTCCTCATTTCTGAATCCTTCAAGAAATTTTTCTTTTACACCATCTAATATAGCTTCATCAATATCTCTGAACTTCATATGCTTATATAAACCGGACTTTCTAAAATCATACATAGTACCCACATTATCAAGAAGATGTTTTACCACCTTATATGTTCCCTCTACATCTTTCCCTGCACATACAATATCAAGCATTGGCGAATACTCATTATATTTTCCCATTTCCAATGTATGTGCAACTGCCTGTACCTTCCCTGACAAAAATCTCGCATAACCGATATCATTTTCCCGCAATGCCAGTCCAGCCATTGTGGAAAGAACATGTTGCATGATTAATCTGCTGTTTTGGCTGCCTTGATACTTCTTAGGTTGACGGCTAGATACGCATTAGAGATGTCTCCATCCAAATGCTGTTCTAGCAAGGGATTTTTCCCTTGAACCCATCATTTATGATATATGGTGGCGCTTTTCGCCCCCAAATAGTGAAAGTGGGGGCACTTTCTGCCCCCACTCAGGAAATGTTGCTAAAATACTGTTTAGATTTATCATACATACAAAATGGAAGTTATCTATTTCTCCTCTTCGTTAAGACCTAGTTCATTGCATATTACTTGCTATCCCTGATACCTTATTCTTTCTACCAGCGTTTCCTTTTTCAGATTACTGCTTAAAACACAGGAAAGCACAATTTGTAGAATACCAACCAGAAGAATCATAACAAGAATCGGGATAAGAGGAACGTGATAAACGTTCATTCCAAAAATCCCATTATGCTTCGCATAGGAAAACAGTGCATAGCCAAAGGGCAGACCGGCAGCAAGTGCGACGCAGATGGTGCCAACCGTAAAAATCAAGCCCTGTATTTGTAAGCTCAGATTCAACTGCTTATTGGTCATGCCTACCGCTTGCAGCACACCGTATTCCTGCTTCTTCGTGGTGATATTGATGATCATGGTGTTTGCCAGATTCATAAACCCAATGAGACCAACAATTGCCATGAACAGATAGCAGCCAAGCTTCATCATACGGCTTGCGTATTCTGCGGTTTGCAATTCTGCGTGATAGGTGTTCAGCTTGATATGAGAAGTATCGGAGAGCAGGTCATTCAGGCTTTGCTCTACAGATGCCACATCTTTTTTAGCACAATCCACCCACAGGTATCCATAAGATGTCCCTTTCGGGTTTACAGAGCGGTATACTTCTTCCGGAATGACCAGATAAGTGTCCGCGCTTACAAAGGAGCCTGCGATTTTTCCATGATAGGTATAGGTTCCGCTTCCGTTATCAAAGCTGAATGTAATCGGTGCACCCGCAGAATACCCGTCAGCTTCCATCCACATGGACCAGCCAAAGAAAACATCCCCGTTTTTGACAGCCTGTGCATAGTCCATGGAACCGATATCGCCATCCCCGCGCATCATTTCAAAATCCTCTTGATTTACGATTGCAACCGGAAATTTTGTTCTGTTCAAATCTGCAGAGACAATTTCTCTCGTCAGTACATCCGTTACACCGGGGATGGATTTGATTTCTTTAATCAAAGAATCATTCAGTGGGTTGTTCTGTAGGATTGTGTCCAGATTATTCTCCGAATAGGCTTCATCATAATTCTGGGAATAATCCAGCTGCAACTCAAATTGTCCATGGTTGATTGCAATCCGCGCCTCGTGCTCCGTGTCAATATTCCCAACATAATTAGAGATAATTACAAACAATACACAGGAAAGCCCCATGGTAAGAATCGTAGCAATGGTTCTTTTCGGATTGCCTGTCACATTTGCCATTGCCATGGAGAAAACGGTGACATCTTTTCTGCCTTTTCGTCTGCCCTGTTTTTGCGTTTTGGAGCCGTCAAGATACCGTGTCGCTTCGATGGGTGAAATCCGGGAAACAATTTTCATGGGTTTGCGCAGAGCCAAAACGACCGTAAGAAACGATACAAAAATGCAGATGAGCATAATTGTCAGTGAAAACAGAGGCACCTGATGGTTCTTGATTCCGGACGATACCAGATTTCCCTGCTCCACCAGCCAGTTGAAGCTGACTTTTGCAATCAGGAAACCAAACAGCAGCCCCAGCGGTATCGAAGGAACCGCCAGAAGAATGCCCTCACGAAAGATCAACTGCTTCATCTGCTTTCTGGTTGCACCCAGCGCCTTGATTTTTCCGTACTCCTGAACCTTCTGGGCGATCCCGACCTGGAAGATATTATAAATGACCACAACGGAAAACAGCACGATTCCGAGGATCAGGGTTCCACAAACCACAATCATTTCATAGCTCGGCTGCAATACCCACTGCAGGTAGAGGTCATTGATGATCACGTTTTTCTGTTCAATGCCGCAGGAATCCGCGATTTCTTTTATAACAGGCGCAACATTATTCATAGATACATTTGCAGAATCGCTCAAGGTAAAATAGATATTATATTGCCTGTCACCCTCCGCAACACGCTCATTACAAAAATCCTGCGAACCGAATACAACATAGGAAGCCTCGATGGTATATTCATCCCGGTCATATAAAATCCCGCTGACAGTAAATTCCACCGGTGCGTATTCCGACTGCATGCCGGAACGGTACTCCAATGTTACGGTGTCTCCGACCTTTACATCATGGTATCCCACTGCATCAAAGAAAGCGCGTCCTGCGGCAATTTCCTGCGCCTTTTCCGGATAGGTACCTTCCTTCAACACATATTCCTGATTATAGGGAAGCATTTTCCTGACCGTTTCATCCGCACTGACAAAGCCGCCATTTTCATTTCCTTTCAGGATGCCCTCCGTACACATAATGCCGATATCAGATATCTCAGCTCTGCGTTCCACTTCCTTTAACTGCGAGGCATCTGCTGCGACAAACAGACCATAATTGCTTCCATATGAGCCTGCCGCCTGACTTTTCTGCAAACGTATCATTCCATTTCCCACAGTACTGATAATCACAAGCAGCATCGTAGTCAGACATATGGACATCATAATCAGTATACTTCTTGTCTTGTTCTTTTTGTCATTGCTATATGCAATCCTGCTTATTGTCTTCATCTGAAATCCACCACCTGTCCGTCCTCAATCACCAGAATACGGTCAGCG
>OLOY01000183.1_pt1 | contig 57441 bp, 59 predicted proteins | sample 1672771 | NCBI WGS metagenome assembly OLOY01 (sample SAMEA3136722, study PRJEB25190) | human gut metagenome
TTGAGACATGCGCTCTGAGAGCAGGGCTATGCCCGCAAATGTAAAACCACCGGCTAAGCCGGTGGATATTTATTGCTTTGAATAGTGCTGAAACTTAGTATTTATACTATTTTAGAACTACTTATGGCAATTATTTGATGTTTTTGTTATCGTTATTTGTATCCTCTTTCGTTTCAGCTATTTTAGAAGTGTTTTCTTTGATAGCTTTAATTATTTGATCTGTTTTGATCCAAAAGATTATTATAGGTATAATCCAAAATATAAATCCAATCATCGTTACCCCTCCTCTTACATTTTTATAATACCATAATTTTATAAAAAATAAAAAAACGTTGATAAAATAATGCTTTTTTTTGATATCATATAAATGAGGTAGGAGTTATAAATCAATTGCTTTTGCTGGCATAATCTTATATAAGGAGAGATATATATTATGAAAAAATCTATAAAGTTGTTTCTTTGTCTAACTTTAATATTTGTTTGTGCGTTCATGTTTCCTGTTGGTGTTAATGGTGCATCAGATTCTTCAAGTGAAGCTGTTTTATACGAGGCTGAATTCAGCCTGTCTAATCCAAATGAACAGACTAAAACGTTTAAAAATGGAGATAAAACAATTTGTTTAAAAATGGGTGAAGATTTGTCTTTAAAAACAAGAGAAACAATTCCAATCGGCTCATTTAACAGGTACTTTACTTATGATGATGGTATAATTACAATGAAAGCAAGGTATACTGGTTCGGTAAATCCATACAATTCTTTCATAACTGAAGTAAGTGATGGTAGATATAATTCTTTGGCTGGGACAACATTTATACGTGACAGGTATAGTTGGGGAAGCCTTAGTTATGCTCCATCTAATGCTTATGGTAAATATGAGGTTGATTACACTTTACCGGTAATAGGAGGAACTAAGACACACACATTAATGGTAAGTATCAAACCAACTTTTTCTGGTGGTGTTGTCAAAGTTACATTGGGATCTAATATTTAAAATTGTAGTTTATAAATTACATACACTATACTAGCACATAGCAATCTGATTTTAGCTTAATAAAAAGGCTTTAAGTGTTTTGAATCATTAAGTTTCATTTAAAATTAAATTGATATGGATAAGGATTGAGGCCTATAGTCTAAAGGTGTTAATCCTTTTCTTTTTAAATTTTTTTCTTTCGTAGTTGTGATAACGAATATATTATCTTATAGCTGCTTATAAATCATATGATTTATTTAGAGCTAAAAATGTAAATAATCATTTAAAAGAACAATTGTACTGAGAAAGTCTGCGTTATGAACAGGTACAGTGTTTAACCGGACTAATTACAGAAGTAAAGAATAGATGCAATAAAATTTGAAAAAATATTGAAATATTATTCAAAAAAAATGTAGAATAGAATTGTACTGTAGGAAGGCGTGGGTAATGCTCTAATCCAAATATTCCATCTGTGGGGAGTGATGAACTATATGTTCGTTACTCTTTTTTTGTAATGATTTAATTTGAAATTGTTGTATTGTGTCGCTCCACGCGGATTATATGTATTTAGCGTGTATCAGATGTTTATCATTCAATTTTAAATTTGATTGATTTTATTTAAAGGCTTATTTCTATATTTTTTGTTCTGTGAACTGTATAATATATATTTATCTTACTTTGAGTTAAAAAATATATGGATATAGTATTTTTTTGTCGTGTTTTTTGATTTTATAAGCTGATATACTAATAATAAGGTGAAAGAAATGGTATTAGAATTAATATTGAAACAACTGAGCTTCAGATAGCTGTTGTAAGGCTCGCTAGAGGTGTTTCTAGAAAAATCAATATCAACAGCAAGCCTTATCATTTTATTTGTCCGGAATACGAGAAAATCAGTATAGGTGATTGGGTTGTTGTTGAAGTAAAAAGGAAGACTCATAATAAAAATATTGAGCATGATTTCAGGGTAGGCCGTGTTGATGAGATCATGACATGGACGGATAAAGAAATATTGACATTCAGGCCCAATTCATTTGTGGTATGCAAATTAGAAGAATCAGATAAATTTGAAAAAAGATGTATAAACATTAACAATAAGAAAAAATCTTTGTGGGCTAGGTATAATGCTGTTGATTGTAAGATAAATCCAGATAAAAAGGTAGAAGGGGTTCCTATGAATATATTTGATAACTTGCTTGATAATACTGGAAAACTTCATTTTACAAGCTTAATAAATACTCCCATAAAATGACTTCAGAAAAAAAGAAGATAAAGAGAAAACGCCAGCTTGAATAATATTCTGGTAGTATAATAAATCAGTTTAATGTATTATTAAAGCTGATTTTTTTATGGGAGGAATGTATTATGACTTTAAATGAATTATTTGACATATATATCGAAGATGTCGATATGATCAATCAGGTTACGACTACAGATTCTATTAAATATCGTTATAAATCTCATTTGAAACCTGTATTTGGAAATATAGAATTAGAAGCTATTGATCCAAAGTCCATTAAGAAGTTTCAAAAGGATATGGTTGAAGGTGTCTATGGAAGTAGAAGTGGTGATGTATTTCGGTGTCATATATTAATTTAATTGTAGAACTGCTTAAACGATTGATTAAATATAGTGTTTTAATGAATTGCTTTACACCGACAGTTGAGCAGTCACGAGGATAAAACGTAGCCATACTCTTGTTGACAAGGAAAAACATAAAAAATGTTAAATTATATGGAGTATCGGAGATTTCAACAGGTTTATAAGTCATGTTGATGAAGAAAAAATTCTATGTACTGTTTAATGTTTTTTTCTATACTGGACTGCGCAAAGGCGAAGCACTGTCTCTGATGTGGAAAGATGTAGAACTGATAGAATAGACAATAACAATTAATTCTACTGCCTGTCGCGTAAGAGGTAGAGGTCAGGTTGTTAAAGAACCAAAATCTTTCAGTTCACATCGTATTATTTATATTAATGACAGCCTGAATGAAATACTGCTTAATTATTACCTTAATAAGAAGACTGAATATAGTTGTAACATTAATCATCATTTTGTCTTTGGTGATACAAAAATGCTGTCGTATTCTACTCTTGATCGTTTTTTTTATTAAATATAAAGAGTTATCCAATGTTTCTAATATGAATCTGCACGGTTTTAGACACTCTCATGCTACCATGATGTTGGAAATAACCAATGATGTCTACAATGTTTCAAAACGTCTTGGGCATGAAAATATAGAAATTACGGATACGTATTTACATGTGAATAATAAAATTCAGAGAGAAATGGCTCAAAAAATTGAAGATGTTATTAAAAGTGAAGAAAAAAATAAAATTGAGGACTATTTATATGATCTAAAGGTGAGTTTAAAAATGCAGATGACTAAAGGCAGTTACAGTAAAAAAGATATTAGAAAATTGAAAAAAATATATGATTATATTGCAGAACTGTAAATTATGTATAATTTCTAATATTATGTGGGAAACTATTTAAAATTCAAAGAGATTTAATATTAAAAGTTAAATTTTGGAAGGAGAAGCTAGAAAGCAATTTAGAAAGTGGGATAATGTGAAGTATATTGCAGAAAGTACGACTAAAAGAATGATATCCAAAGATTCATATAGAAATAAAAATTGGGGAATGGAAATAAATACAAATAATAGATTAAATCCCAAAGATGGTATAGGTATTAGATAATTCTTTAAACAGATTGATGATTACAGATAATAGATCTAGTGAAATGGTAAGTACTGTAGAATTCTTGATTGTGATAATTATATTTTTTCAATTGCTGCAGTAGAATTGTTTTGAATATTGATTTCGCAATATTTAAATTAAACAGGGAACTGATTGCTACGGGAGAAATGAAGGAAATGGGATCAAAATGAAATAGAATAAAATTACATATCTCAATTACTTTGCAAGGATATTATGGAAAGAATTGGCGGTAATAAAATATATGATAAAAAATGGTATAAACAGTAAAAAATAGATATACTTGATATTGAATAGATTAAATGTTATAATCTATTTGTAAATCGGGCATTGTTATATCACAATGCAAACAAAAAGGTAAGGAATGCACTCCTTACCTTTTTTGGTTTTTACAGTGAACTTAACACTAGGCTAGTTATCGTTATAAATATTTGTCTAACTATTTGCATATGTAATAAACTATTACACCTGCCATGACAGAAATAATCAAATCGGACATTATTATACCACCTCCTCTCCAAACAGGAGGGACGATAACAAACGTATTATATCAAATAAAATTTTGTCTAACAATTTATTATTGAGAAATATTTTGATTAAAAATAGAGTTGTACTCTATAAACTGATATATGAGTATTTAAAAAATGTTTAAATTATCAAGCAGTGGTATAATTAATATCGTTATTTTTTCAATTTTTTATTTATTTTTATGTTTTCAGGTGATATACTTAAACAGTCGAAACAACTAAATAAAAAATCCTGTTTCACTACCAATGAAACAGGATTGAGCATAGTCATTTAGCACTTAACTATGACACATATGATAATAAATCATATAATATATAAATATGGTTTGTTTATATAGAAATTTACCATATTGGAAAGATAAAATCTAGTAGTTATATGCTTAAATGACTGTGAAATCAAGTATAAAGTATATAACTTTATTTTGTATGATTTATCTTCTTATTTTATTTTTTTAGATTATTTAATAAAAATGGGGCGAAATACCTGTTTTTATTCGAAAATATTAACTTACAGAAGCACTTTGCAATTAACTTATAGAAGCACTTAGCAACTAATTTGCAAAGTGCTTTTTTTGTCGTTTTTATCAATATAAATTTAAATATGCAAAAAAATTCTATGTAGGCTTGGGAGGGAGACTGATGAGTATAATTTTGGATAACAAAAAAACAATGGAGAATATTCAGGAATTATTGGAATATCTTTCAGGAATCGTCAACGGGGCAAGATACAACATTGAAATAGCATGTGAGGAAGATAAGGAAAATGATATAAGAATTTATTTAATAGACAATCTCGAAAGAGATTTTGATGCAAATTTTATTACAACAACTTCGATATTAAAAATGGATGATTCGAAATCAAGTGTTGATTCTAAGAAATATGAAAGCAGAATGATAGATCTGTTGGACAAATCTAATGAAGAAACAATGTTTCTTATAGAAATGTTTGACTGTATAAATAAATTGGATAAGGAAGACAGATGTATTTTGATAAAAAGAGAAATATTAAATTACACAAGAGAGGAAGTGAAGAATGAGATGAACATATCGACAAATAGTTATTATAAACGGTTGAGGGAGGCTAAGTATCGTTTAGCATTACTGATCCCAGATGCAATTATGATCAAAGAAATTTAAAAAAAGGAAAAGAGGAAAAAAATATGAGAACAATTGTAATTACAAATATGAAAGGTGGAGTTAGTAAAACTACTATCGCACTATCTTTAGCAAAAGGCATGGCTGATAAAGGATATAAAACACTGCTTATTGACAGTGATCCACAAGCAAATGCAACAGATGTTGCAGGCAATATTGGAAACGAACTTGATGAGAAATTTATTAATGAATTTAATGATGATATTAAAAATGAGGAAGATTTCTTAAATAAATTGAATGACTGTTTATACAGTGATTACACCATTAATTTTAATCTAAAAGATATTTTTGAAGAACCTAGTTACATTAAAGAAGTAATTATGAAAACAAGAATAAAAAACTTAGATTTAATACCTTCTGCATTATCACTTGGTGATGCGAAAATAAGCTTACTTCATAATTTTAATCAGGATATAACTGGATATTTAAAGTCTGCGTTTAAATATATTGAAGATGATTATGACTTTGTAATAGTAGATGAGGCACCAGATGACAGTGTTATTTTGAGCAATGCACTAAGAGTTGCTGACTTAGTGATTATCCCTGTTAAACCAGATAGAGGTTCTTTAAAAGGATTAATTGTTTCTGTAAGCAAGCTTTTAAAAATGAAGGATGTTGATTTTGACTTAAAAGTATTGTTGACGATGATTAATGATAATAACAATGAAAAAGGAATTGTTAATTTGTTCCATAAATATTTTAGCGGAAAAACATTAGACACAACTATTCGGTATCGTGCAAAACCTGCGAACAGTGCTACGATCCAAAATGAATTTTTAATCGACAGTGATCTTAATATTGGTAATGATTTAAAGAAATTGGTTGATGAAGTAGAGGTGTATTTTAATGATTTGTCCGTACATCGATAAAGAAAAAACACAGCAGAATACAAAAACTCTTATTGAAGATTTAAGACCAGTTATTAAATCTGGTTTTTATGAGGTAAAGAAATTAAATATTGCTGAAGTAGAAAAAATTTGTGATTTGACTACTCTTGTTGAAACAAGAGTAGCAAATAGGGCAAATGAAATAATAATGAAATTATTATTAAGTGCATCAAGAATCTTAACACAAAGTGAAAAAAGATTTTTCTATTATTATTTTCTAAATGGAATGTGTATTAAAAATCTTAGAAACGGAGTAGTGTTCTGCGATGAGTGTATTGTTATTGCCAATGGTTATTATATTTTACAGAACATTATAAGAAAACTGATGTATTCATTTAATGAAACCGTTGTATATAAAATTAAAAGAGGGCGAGGAGATAGTATGAGCGGATTAGAATTTAATTTAAAACAATATGATAAATCTAACAGTGAGGATTTGATGAGGGAATTTGATAAAAGAAAAAAGGTAGAACCGATTGCAATAGAGGATATTAAATATAATCCATTAAATCCAGATTTCGATACACTGGAGGATATTGTAGAGTTTGCTGATAAAATTTATCACAATCCAAATGGAGTCTTAGAAGTTATTACAGTTTATCGTGATAGTGATGGTAAGTATATGTTGGTAAGCGGTCATAAAAGAATTAAAGCCTGCAAATATAATATTGAACATGAGAGTGAATTAGATGGTACTGGAAAAGTTCAAAAGACAATAGTCGCAACGATTGTTAAGAAACCAGATAATGAAATTGAAGAGATGAATACTATTCTTACTTACAATGATTATCGTAGATTTGATACTGAAGAAAAGAAATATACTTTGTTTAAAGCATATTACCAGTATGTTGCAGTACTCAATAAAAACGGAGAATTTAAAGGAAGAATTAGAGAATTCATTTCAAAACAGAGTGGATTAGGATTAAAAAAGGTAGGAGATTTTATTGATGAACTTGAAAATACTGTACTAATGTATTTAAACGAATTTAAGGATGATGTGAACAGAAATCTTGTAAATATAGAAGAGAGAAATGATTATCTTATCCACAAATCAGGATTACCGATTGAGACGCTGCAGTTAGTGTTGACAAAAATAAAGAAAAAAATCGAGGAAGATTCTAAGGTAAAAAATGATGATGAAGTACTGACAGGACAGACATCTATCGATGATTTTGTGAAAGATAATCTAAGTATTCATTACGAAGAAGTCCGTATGAAATTAACAAATTATTTTGATGCGAAGTGTACGGTAACAAAAAATAATAAGATTACTATTAATTGCGTGGATATAAAAGATTTAAACAGAGTGTTAAAAATGATGGGTGTGATTACAAATGATTAATATGTTTGAAGTGTATAAGTTTGAGAGTTTATCAAAAGACGATAAACTCACTGTTATCTTAATCATACTGATTGGAATATTAATTTTTATAATATTGTGTTGGCTGATGTTTTTGTACATAAGTGCATTGAAAGGCAAGGCGAAAAAATTAGGCATTAATCATAAAGAGCAGATCACAAAAGTAATAAGAAAAATAAAAAAACAACATTAAATTGAGTATTATGAAAAAATTAAAATTTAACTGAATAAATGATAATTTTTTAGACTTGATAAAAAAATAAAAACATCAAAGTCCCTTTGATGTTGATTTAGAGAGGAGATATGAGATGCATGCTCAGTTCTGGAAACTACATTGAGTATAAAACAATAAAAGATACAGCCATTATTAAATCTTTTATCAAAACTAAGGCTTATTCGAATCAAGCAAATATAGAATCTAAAATTGACAAGCTGATTGCATATGAGAAAAAAAGAAATGCAACTAAAAAGAATTACTGTATTAAGTTAAGAGTGATGATTTCCAGATCATTATCTAAACAGCAAAAACATGAACTTGCGAAACAGTTTATGTTTAATATAAGTCTAGATTATAAATCTATTCCCTTTGTTTATAAATTTACAAATGTTGGAAACGGGACATACATAGATTTTCTTGTGTTTGAAAGAAAAGTATTTACAAAACCTATATCTAATCCCAAAAAATACAAAAGAAATATGTACATAAATAAGTTTACAGGAAGGACATGCAAAAAAGATGATCCTAATATGGTAATGATATGCAAAAAAAATGAAATTATGAAAGATAAAGACGGGAATGTCATAGTAGAAAAGTATGATGTGACTCCAACGAAAATTAGGCATCTTTGGTACAAGGATCATAGAGACAAAAGTATTAAGAAAAGAAATTTTAATAACTTTATTGCAAAACTTGAAAAATTTTACATCGTTGCATTATCTAAAATTATTACCTCACTAAACAAGACATATAAAAAATTTAAATACTGTAGGCGCAAATTTGGATATAGCGATGAACGATTACAGCAAATAAATCTATATAACGCAGTGATCAACCGAATAAATTTAAGAATTATGTTACTGCAGGATGCAGTTTTCTGGAGTGATGATTATGATTTATACAATAAAAAACTAAATTCACTGATATATAGTATTTCGAATACTCTTGATAATGGTGATATCAATTTTAAAAACAAATTCAGATTAAAATTATCACCGTTAAATAAAAATTATGATGATTATGAGGGGAATATTAATTATTTTGAAAAAACTGTAAATGAAAGAATAGAAAAATGGAGAAATGAAGCATTTGCAGGAATCCTGGCATTTATAAGGAGTGGTAAAAAAAGTTAAAAATAGAAACAATTAAAGAAGAAATAAGAATGAAAAAAGGAGAAGACCAATGTTAAGTAAAAAAGAAAGGTTAATGTATGCCTTACATACATTAAAAACATTATTTAGAGATGCAGGCATTGAAAATGCCAAGGTAGAAGCAGAATTAAAGGATGGAACTGTTGAAACAATTGACTGTATGGAAGAAATAGAATTATTTATTACAGATTACATAAATGGAGATAATAATTTTAATCCTTCTGAAGAAGATTAGATAGAGGTATTCTATATGGGAAGATTTTATAAAGCTTCAAGCGGACGCATTTTATTGATTGAAAATGATGAGAAATTAACACAGGAAGAAGTTGATCTTGCTGACGAACTTCAACAAATTGCATTTCCAGATGAATGGAAAGATCAAAATCCTAATGATAAAAGAGGACTAGACTTGATCTTGTTTATGCAATGGGGGATAAATTTAAATGATAAAGGAAAAAGAGTTGTTAGAGGATATTAATAGCTATATAGATCAATACATGAGTGAATTGACTAAACAGCAGGCAAAGAGCATTTTGGATAATCTGTCTTTTATTTATTATAAAACAAAAAGTCTAATAATAGAACTTGAAGGTGTGGAAAACAGCCACGAAAAGACGATTATTTTAATTAAGAATTATCTTGAATATCTAAAAGATTTTAAATTGGCATATATATATTACTTACCGTATTTATGATTATAAAACTTTTAGAAAGAGATGTTTATGAACTGTTTAAAGAAAGAAATTATACTTGGCTGTGGAAATCAGTTGTTTATCTTATGCTGATAACTGGAATATCAAGCACTATAAATAAGCTGCTGTTACAGGCATATAAAAGAGTCTATTTATCATGAATAAAATTGCTCAGATTGGAGGCTTCTCTTAATTAGATTTGTCTAACCTTTATCATGAAACAAGTAGTTCTGCGACATAATTAGGAACTTTGATTTTCTGAATTTGAGCTTTTTTAAATTCTAAAGAGGAGTGAACGTATATATCTAATGTGATTGATACACTTGAATGTCCTAATATTTCTGATAATGATTTTATATCTATGTCACTCATGACACAATTTGTCGCATATGTATGTCTGAGGGAGTGAAAATTAATTTCAAAATCATATAAATTACATATTTTTTGAAAATGATATTGAACATTTCTGGGATCTGATATTTTTTCTGAATTTGTATAGATATAATATGATTGTTCCTTTGGACTCATTAATTTGTAATAAGATTTTACATAGTTCATGATAAAATCAGGTAATGGAACTAATCTCTTGGATGTACTAGTTTTTGGTTCGAGTTCCATCAATTGGGTTTTTGTAGAGTTATTATCATTGTTCTTTAATCTTTCAATAGTACGATTAACACTAACAATACCAGTTTCAAAATCAATATCTTCCCATTTTAAACCAGCGACTTCACCTACACGAAATCCACCATACAAAGATAACAGAATCATCAATGACTTATTATCTAAATGATTGAAACAATAATTTTCTAATTCTTCTTTTTGTTCAATAGTAAGTGGTTTATATCCATTATTTGATTTTCCTAATTTTATAAAACTAAAATTGATAGTAGCTATATGATATTTAAATTGAGCAAAATCTAAAATTGCTTTTAAAACATAACGAATACCTTTTAGTGTACTTGTTGAGTAATCTTTAATTTTTATGCGTTCTTGAAAATAAGAAAAAATCATTTTTTCATTAATTTGATGGATATTTAATTCTCCAAAATTTTTATCAAGATGAGTTAAAACAATATTCTCATATTTTTCATATGAAGAATTCTTAATTGATAATTTCTTGACTTGTAACCATTCCTTTGATACTTCTTTAAAGCTAATTTCTCTGTTAGATTCTAACATTTTATGTTCCTCCCTTTGTGTGTAAAATTTCAAATAAACAAAGATGTATTATACAACCGCGATAATTATAATGTTAAATATGACATTATCATTCAATCTCATTATACATGATAATATGTCGTTTTTTTCTTGAAATGTTGAATATTCATGTTATAATAATTCTCACAGAACTACTTGTTCTGTTATAAAAGGAAGGCATGAGGGGGCTGAATGTGTTTTGGTATGTTGTTCATAAAAAAATATACAAAGATGATAGTCTTGTAAATTATTTTAACAAACAGGATGGCATTAGAGCTTTTATTCCTAAAGTAGAGAAATGGTATAGTGCTAGTAATGTAAGAGATTATGTATTAAAGGATTTATATCCTGATTACATGTTTATTGTTACTGAAATGGATAAAGAAGTGTTATTTGAAGCACACAAAGAGTTCTTTCATTCAAGAAACAATATACTTACATTAAATAGTGAAGAACAACCATTAATGGAATACTTTTATTTAAAAGAGAATGTGATTAAACATTCTGTAGGAAATATAGTTAATTCTAAATTGATTGTTGATAAAGGACCATTATTAAACTACACTGGTGAAATTGTAAAGATTGATCGCCATCATAGAACAGCAACACTCAAAAGCATTTTTTTTAATGACAAATTCTTAGTTCCATTAGAAGTTGTAAGTAAGTCATGAATTGGTATGTACTATATACATTAAATTACAAAACCAATAAGATTATTACAAATTTGAACAGAAATAAGAATTTAATAGCATTTGCCCCTGAATATGAAGTTTGTCATCGTAAAACAAAAGAAGTTTTAATTAGACCGATGTTTAATAACTATGTTTTTGTAAAAACTCATTTAAATCAAAATGAATTTAATGATTTACTACTAAAGATGAGAGAAGAAAATGATGGTTTAATTAAACAACTTAAAAATGTTGATGCAACAGCTTTAACAGAAAAAGAGATTGAATTTTTTAACTTAGTTTTAAATAGAAACTACATAGTAAAACTATCTCATGGATATCAAGAAGATGGTAAGACAATCATTACTGATGGTCCATTAACTTTGTTAGAAAAGTATATTACAAAAGTTGATAAACATAATCAATGTGCCTACCTAAACCTAAAATTCTTTAATCGAAGAATAAGTATGGGGCTAGAAATTTAAAAGCAAGAATTGATTTAGAGCGCAGGGGATCCGCCTCTACTGATGTTTGGAACATAGTATGATTTAAGGGAATAAATTGGATAGGGAGGACTATACCTAAAAATAGCTTATTTCATAAACACAGGCTAACAACCTGTGTTTTTTATGTTCAAAAGAAGGGAGCTAAAGAGATGAAAAAATTTGAAAACAAAGTTTGGTTATCAAGCCCTACAATGCATGGGGATGAATTAAAGTATGTCACTGAAGCATATGAAACCAATTGGATGAGTACAGTTGGGAAAAATATTAATGAAGTTGAAAGAATGATTAGCGAAAAAGTTGGGTGTAAATATGCAGTTGCATTATCAGCAGGAACTGCTGCTTTACATTTAGCGATGAAATTAGCAAATATTAAACATGGTGATTATGTCTTTTGTTCAGATATGACATTTGCAGCAACTGTTAATCCAGTCACTTATGAAGGTGGTATTCCAGTATTCATTGATACAGAATATGACACATGGAATATGGATCCAGTAGCTCTAGAAAAAGCATTTGAATTATATCCAGAAGTTAAAGTGGTAGTTGTCGCTCATTTATATGGAACACCCGGTAAGATTGATGAAATTAAAGCAATCTGTGATAAGCATGGTGCAATCATTATTGAGGATGCAGCGGAGTCATTAGGAGCAACATATAAAGGAAAAGAAACAGGCACATTTGGAAACTATAATGTGATTTCATTTAATGGAAATAAAATCATTACTGGTTCAAGTGGTGGAATGTTATTAACTGATGATCTAGAAGCAGCTAATAAAGTAAGAAAATGGTCTACTCAATCAAGAGAAAATGCTGCATGGTATCAACATGAAGAAACAGGATATAACTATCGTATGAGTAACGTCATTGCTGGTGTAGTGAGAGGACAAATTCCCTATTTAGAAGAACATATCCAACAAAAGCAAGCAATCTATAAAAGATATAAAGAAGGATTCAAAGATTTACCAGTAAAAATGAACCCATATGATGAAGAAAAATCAGTACCAAACTTCTGGTTATCTTGTATGATTATCAATCCTAAAGCAATGTGTCAACAAGTCAGAGGAGAACAGGAATCTTTATACATTTCTGAAAAAGGGAAATCTTGTCCAACAGAAATTCTAGAAACATTGGCAAGCTATAACGCTGAAGGAAGACCAATCTGGAAACCAATGCATATGCAACCAATCTATAGAATGAATCCATTCATTACAAGAAATGGCAATGGAAGAGCAAAAACAAATGCATATACTGAAGGACAATCAATAGATGTAGCTATGGATATCTTTAATAGAGGATTATGTTTACCAAGTGATAACAAGATGACAAAAGAAGAACAAGATATTATTATTGAAATCATTAAAGGATGTTTTGAGTAGCATGTACAAAAATTATATTAAAAGAATTTTAGACTTCTTATTATCACTAATAGCTTTAATCGTATTAAGTCCTATTTTACTAATTGTAGCAATATTAGTAAGAACAAAATTAGGTTCACCTGTAATATTCAAACAAAAAAGACCTGGTAAAGATGAAAAGATATTCACTTTATACAAGTTTAGAACAATGACAGATGAAACAGATGAGAATGGTAACTTATTACCAGATGATGTAAGGCTAACAAAGTTTGGTAAATTATTACGTTCTACTAGTCTTGATGAATTACCTGAATTATTCAATATCATAAATGGGGATATGAGTATAGTAGGACCTAGACCATTAGTAGTTGTATACTTGCCCTGGTATAACGAAATAGAAAAACACAGACACGATGTGAGACCTGGTTTAACAGGTTTGGCACAGGTTAGCGGAAGAAATGGCTTACAGTGGGAAAAAAGATTTGAGAAAGATATTTATTATGTAAATAACATAACTTTTATTTTTGATTTAAAAATTATTTTTATGACTATAAAAAAGGTTGTAAAAAGAGAAGATATTTCTGTAAGAGGAACAACTTCAATTATAGATTTTGATAAATATAGGATGGAACAATTAAAAAAATAATAATTAAAAGAAACAAGGGGGGCTATTTGTATGGAATTATACAATAAATTAATAGGGAAAAAATTACTTATATTAGGTGGTATAAAGAAAATAACTGATATCGTTATAAGAGCAAAAAAAATGGGTGTATATGTTTACGTCGCAGACTACGATGAAAATAGTCCTGCTAAAGCTGAAGCAGATGAGTCTGTGTTATTAAATGTTCTTGATGTAGATGCTGTAGTGGAATTTTGTAAAGCTAATAAAATTGATGGTATTACAACAGGATTCGTTGATATTCTTCTAAAGCCTTGTTTTGATGCGTGTCAAAGATTAAATTTACCATTTTATGCAACTGAAAAAATGATAGAAGTTTCTACTGACAAAATTGAATTTAAAAAGATGTGTAAAAAGTATGATATTCCTGTTCCTAAAACTTATCCTGTCTCAAAAGAAAATTATATCGAGATGGCTACAAAACTTGATTATCCAGTTTTTGTAAAACCGATGGATGGTAGTGGGTCAAGAGGAGCTTCTGTTTGTAGAACTGAAGAAGATTATATTAATCAAGCAAAAATTGCATTATCTTTTTCAAAAAAAGAAGAAATCCTTGTTGAAGAATATTTAGAAGGTGTTGATTTTATTTTAGATTATATATTAGTAGATGGCACACCATATCTTTTATCTATGTTTGATCGTAGAGTATGCCTAGATAGACCTTCTGCTATAAATCACGCAAATTTATTAATTTCACCATCTTATAAAATTGACCATTATTTAGATACAATTCACCCTAATGTTACTAAAATGTTCAAAGAAATGGGATTTAAAAATGGACTAATTTTCATGCAAGGTTACACAAATGGTGACAAGATTACATTTTTTGAAATGGGGTGTAGATTGGGAGGAACATTCCCTGAGGTTGATGAATACTTCATTGGAATGAATCCAATGGATATGTTAATAAATTTTGCTCTTAGCGGAGAAATGATTAATAAAAAGGAATGCCATAGATTTAACGCAAAATTTAATGGATGCGGTGGTGTTGTTAATTTATTAGTAAAAGAAAATGGTAAAACAATAAAATCTATAAAAGGAATTGATGAAGTTTGTAATATCAAAGAGGTTCAACATTGTATTAAAAATATGAATGTTGGTGAAAGCTTTGAAGTAAAAAAAATAACTGATAAACCTGTAGCGATATTTTACTTAGCTGCAGATAGTTTTGAAGAATTTAAAAATACAGTGCAACAAATATATAATACTGTTAAAGTTGATAATACAGATGGGGAATCTATGTTAAGACCAGTATATGAAATAGAATTATTAAAAGATGAAGATTATCTAAGATAGAAAAGGAGAAACACAAATGAAAATAACTATTATTGGTGGCGGAAATCTTGGTACTTTAATGGGTGCAATGTTTGCACATAAACGTAATGAAGTAACAATTCATACATCTAAGCCAGAAAAATATGAAAAGAAAATTGAAGTATACAATAATAATGAAGAATTTCTATATTCAGGAATACTATCAAATGTAACAAGCAATTGGAAAGAAGCAATCGAAGAAGCTGAATTAATTTGGATAACTGTCCCTCCACAACTTTTTTTCGATACTGCAAAACTAATAGAACCTTACATTAAACAAGGCCAAATGATTGGATTAGTTCCAGGTGCGGGTGCAGCTGAATTTGCTTTTGCACCTCTAATTGAAAAAGGAGTAAAATTTTTTGGTCTTGCAAGAGTGCCAAGTATTGCTAGATTAAAGGAATATGGTAAATCGGTTTATATGTTAGGACCTGCTCCAGAATTATTAGTTGGTAGTATTCCTGCAAACAATTCAAAAGAAATTTGTACTGCCATTCAACCATTATTTGATATGGTTTGTCGCCCACTTGCTAATTATCTTGTTGTCGCGTTTACCCCATCAAATCCAGTTCTTCATACATCTAGAATATATGCGATGTTTAAAGATTATATGCCAGATAATGTATATCCAAATAACGAATTATTTTATGAAGCTTGGACGATTGATGGAGCTGAAGTACTTTTAAATTGTAGTGATGAATTACAACAATTATGTAAAGCTATTCCTATGGATATGCGCGATGTAGAATCTATGCAAAGTAGACATAATATTCGTACACCTGAAGAATTAGCAACAAGAATATGTAGTCTAGATCGTTTAAAAGGTTTATATTCTCCTGTAATTAAAACAGAAAGAGGTTATGTACCTGATTTTGATTCACGATATTTCGTATCAGATTTTCCTTATGGAATAAAAATTATGATTACAGTTGCAGATTTATTTAATGTAGAAACGCCTACAATGGACAAAATATGGGAATGGTATAAAAATTTGCAACCTGAAAGAGCTGAAAAATGTTTTGAGTTAGATATGACTCAAGAAGAATTTATTAAATTTTATACAAGATAAAGTTACTTTGAAATTGAATGGAGAAGAAATAATTGAAAAATAAAAACTATTTATCTAAGGAGAAAAATTCGCATGAGTAAAATCAATATTGATAAAAATAGAAAAAAAGGATTTGATAAGGTATTAAATTCCAAGGATGTTTTAGTTACTGCATTTGGTGCAATGATTGGATGGGGATGGGTAGTAGCATCAGGTGATTGGATTTTGAATGCTGGTACAATGGGAACTGTAATTGGATTTATAATAGGTGGAATAATGATCTATTTTGTCGGTCTTACCTATGCTGAATTAACAACAGCTATGCCTAAATGCGGAGGAGAACATTTATTTAGTTATAAAGCTTTTGGATCTATTGGCTCTTTTATTTGTACTTGGGCAATAATATTGAGTTACATCGGAGTAGTGTGTTTTGAAGCATGTTCACTACCAACAATCATTCAATATATTTTTCCCGGTTTTCTTCAAGTTAAATTATATTCTGTCGCAGGATTTGATATTTATCTTACTTGGTTAATTACTGCGATTATTTTCGCTATTTTGATCACATGGGTAAATATTCGGGGTATTAAATCTGCTGCGGTTATGCAAACAATTTTAACATTTGTAATAGCAGGAGTTGGAATTCTTTTAATTGTCATGTCCACATTAAAAGGTGATGTAGATAATTTGCATGGTCAATTTATAACTGAAAATGGAATGGATTCAGTCGTTAATATATTATCCATTGCTATCGTTGCACCCTTTTATCTTTTTGGTTTTGATGTAATTCCTCAGGCTGCAGAGGAAATAAAGGTTCCATTAAAAAAACTTGGACATATTATGCTTTTATCAATAGTATTAGCGGTAGCATTTTATTCTTTTGTTGTTATAGCAATAGGTATCTCTTTAAATAGTTTTGAAATTACTGAATCTCTAAATTCTTCAGGATTAGTTGCAGCAGATGCAATGGGAAAATTATTTAATAGTTCCACTATGTCTAGAATTGCTATTTTTGGCGGATTATGTGGTATTGTTACAAGTTGGAACTCTTTTTTAATCGGTGGAAGTAGAGCATTATATTCAATGTCTAATGCCTATATGATTCCAAGAAAATTTTGTGAATTACATCCTAAATATAAAACACCTATTAATGCAGTTATTCTTGTTGGTTTTTTATCAGTGATTGCTCCTTTTTTTGGAAGAGCTGTTTTGATTTGGATATCTAATGTTGCTAGTTTCGCCTGTTGTCTTGCGTATTGTATGGTCTCTTTATCATTTTTAGTAATTCGAAAAAAAGAGCCAGATTTACATAGACCATATAAAGTGAAATTTCCAAAATTAATTGGCGTATTGGCTATAATTATGTCTAGTTTTATGATGTTGATGTATTTGGTTCCATTCACACCGTGCACAATGACGTTTGCAGAATTTACAATAGCAACAATTTGGATTCTTTTAGGGTTTTCATTTTATAAATATAGTAAAAATAAGTATAAAGATAAATTTGGTAACATAGCAGAGTAAAAATGGAAGAAAATATGATAAGCGAAATTGGAAGCGAATTTTCAAATTATAAAGATTATGGATTGAATTTTGTAATGCCTGAAAAAATAAAAGATTATGCGTTTACGTTTTCAGGAAGAACTGCCATAAGTGTAGTATTAAAAAATCTTCCACATATAAAAAAGGCTCTTTTGCCATCTTATTGTTGTGATTCAATGATAGAGCCATTTCGTGAGTCAAAAATTGAAGTATATTTTTATAATGTAAATTATCAAAATATACTTCAAATAGAAGTGAATATTCCGCAAGATGTGGATCTTTTATTATGGTGTAACTATTTTGGATACAAAAATAATATGCCAAATCTTGATTATTTTATTGATAGAGGTGGGATTATTGTTGAGGATATAACTCATAGTCTATATTCTCAGCAAAAGTATGATTCTCAAAGTCATTTTTTGGTTGCATCATTACGAAAATGGGGACCTTTATTTTGCGGAGGATATTGTGCCTCTACAAATACTTTATTAAAGTATAAACCAATGCAACAACCACCAATTTCTTTTATAGATAACAGGAAATTGGCAATGGATTTAAAAGAACAATATTTAATTGATAAAAGTAATAGTAAAAAAGAAAAATTTATGACTCTCTTTAATGAGTGTAATAAATGGATATCAAAAAATTATTTAAATCTATTAATAGATGATGAATCAAAGAAAATATTATTTAGAAGTAAAAATGAATCAATTATAAACAAACGAATATCTAACGCAAGATGCTTACATGAAGGTTTACAAAATAATGTAAATATAGAAATGTTATTTGATATAAATTATATTGATTGCCCGCTTTTTGTTCCGATTATTATAAAAAATGGGAAAAGGGATTATTACCGAAAAAAGTTAATTGAGAATAAAATCTATTGTCCAATTCATTGGCCACATTCAAATGAAAAATGTGAATCTAACTTATACGAGTTAGAATTATCACTTATATGCGATCAAAGGTATACAGAAAATGATATGAAAAAAATCATTTCAATCTTATGTGATTAATTAAAATAAAAGTCTTGTTGCTCAAGACTTTTTATTTTGAATTTTGTAAAGATTAGATATTTCGTTCATTATCTGAAATTGAAAAAAATAGATTTTAAGCAAAAAATTATTTTTAAAAAAAAGAAAAAAAAAAAAGAGGGAGAATTTATGAAAACAATATTAGTAACAGGTATAGGAGGATTAACACCACGTTCAATCACTGGAATAATTAGAGAAAATCATCCTGATTATAAAATTATTGGTTGCGATATTGAAAAAAAAGCTGTTGGTTTTTTTATGAAGGGATTACTTGATGAATATTTTGTATGTCCACGTTGTACTTCACCAGAATATTTTCCATGGATTGAAAAATTGATTGAGGAAAAAAATATAGATTATGCCTTCGTACAACCGGAAAGTGAAATTGTTGAATGGGGAGATTACTATGAAAAAAAAGGTAAATTTCCTTGTCCTGTATTTATGGGAAGTAAAAAACTCTCTGTATCATTAAAAGACAAATCTATTATGGCAGATTTACTTGAAGGAACAGAGTTTATTCCAAAAACAATTAAAGTAACACAAGAAAATCCTCGCTATGAAGAGGTTGAAAAAGTAATAGGTTTTCCATGTTGGATTCGTGCAACTGAAGGAACTGGAGGTTTAGGCTCTCTTCGATTAGATGATTTAAGCAGTTATAAGAGTTGGTTATTTATTAATTCAAATATTCCAGAATTCACTGTCTGTGAATTTTTAACAGGTCGTCATTTAGCCAATGAAATGCTTTATTACAACGGTGAATATGTAAAAGGAGCAGCATTAGAATGCGTAGAGTATGTAATGGCAAATACAGCACCTTCTCATGTGACAGGAAATACTCATTTTGGAAGATTTCTAAATGAAGACAAAATCAATGAATTTTGTGATAGGTGTATTAAATATATTGAAACTAAGTTACATGTTCCAGCACATGGTATTCTATCTTTTGATTTGAAGGAAGATAAAAATGGTGACATGAAAGTAACCGAAGTAAATATTAGACATATGGCATATACAGGTGTTATGGCTCATGTAGGATTTGACCTTATTGAAGATACAATTAAGATTATGGAAGATGGTAATGCAGACAGAGTTGAAAGAAATCAATATCATCACTATGATAAACCTTATATTTTTCTTCGTGACGTAGATGTTGAGCCAATTATCTTGGATAGTGAAGAAATATTTGATGATGTGATTTCTATTGTTTAGACGTTATTAAGGAGGAGAGTATGAAAAAAAAAGTAGTGTGGATTGTAAATGAGTATAATTTTCCTAATGCATTTAAGTCACGTCAAACTAATCTATGTAGACAGTTAATTTTAAGAGGATATGATGCGTACATTGTTAGTGGTAGTGTTGAAAATAAAAGTGGAAGAAATATTTTATTAAAAAAAGAAAAATTTAGATTTGTTGAGACGGATGAAGCAAAAGGATATTTGATTAATACATCTAGTTATCGTAGAAATTTTGAAAGAGTATTAGTTGCACTCCAATTTCAAAGGCGATTATGGAATTTAAGAAATGAATTACCAATGCCTGATGTAATTGTATCTGATTTTGCAGGCCTTTTTGGTAATATATTTTTAAAGTGGAAAAAGAAATATGGAACTAAAGTGATTTATGATATTCTTGATCTTTGGCCGGAAGGATTTGTAGATATGGGGTATCTTAAAAAGAATTCTCTCATCACTAAAGTCCTTTACAATATGGAACATAAATCCTATCGTGAAGCGGATGGTATCATCTTTTCATTTCAAGGAGGAAGAGATTATATCATTGATAAGGGATGGAGCAAAGAAACCGGTGGCGATGTTGATACAAGCGATATCGGTTATTTGAATAATGGTATAGATTTAGAAAGCGTTTATGAACAAAATGATAAATGGATTCTTGACGATCCTGATTTAGATTCAGACAAATTCAAGGTAGTTTATCTTGGCTCAATAAGCGCTTTTAACGGGTTAGATGTTCTTGTGGAGACAGCAAGAGAACTTCATGAGCGAAAAGTTCAAGATGTTCTTTTTTTGGTATATGGTTGTGGAAATCAAGAAGAACAATTAAAAAATATGGCGAAGGATTATAATTTGAAAAATATAAAATTCAAAGGTCCCGTAGACAAAAAATATGCAATGAATCTTCTTTCAAGAAGTGATTTAAATCTATTTACATTCGTCAATACACCATTACTAAAATATGGTGTAAGTCCAAACAAATTGTTTATGTATTTTGCTAGTGGTAAGCCTGTTTTGTCTATGATTAAACCAAAGTATGATCTGGTACAAGAAAAAAAATGTGGAATTTCAGTGGAAAATGATTCTAAAATCGTCGCAGATGCAATCATGCAATTTAGAAGAATGGACAATGAACAGTACCAAATGTATTGCGAAAATGCAAGAAAGACAGCTATTGAATACGACTATAAGAATTTGGTAAATTGTTTAATTGAAAAAATAGAAAAATAAACTAGAAAATGAGGAGGACTAAAATGAAAATACCTTTTGTTAGTTTTTTACCAATGGAACGAGAGTTAGATAAGGATTTAAGAAATGCTTTTGAACGTGTATATACTAGTTCTTGGTATATAGGAGGGGTAGAGGACGAAAAATTTGAAAAAGCATTTGCTGAGTATTGCCATACTGATTACTGTGTGGGAGTAGGAAATGGATTAGATGCTTTAATGCTCGCACTTAAGGCCCTGGGTGTCGGAGAGGGAGATGAGGTTATTGTTCCTTCAAACACTTATATCGCTACGGCGCTTGCTGTTACATATGTGGGGGCTACACCAATATTCGTTGAGCCTGATATAAGAACGTTTAATATTGATCCTACAAAAATTGAAGAAAAAATCACTGATAAAACTAAAGCTATTATGCCGGTACATCTTTATGGACAAGCTTGTGATATGGATCCAATCACGGAAATCGCAAAGAAATATAATCTATACGTTATAGAAGATTGTGCTCAGGCTCATGGTGCAACTTATAAAGGTAAAGTGATTGGTTCATTTGGTGATGCTGCAGGTTTTTCTTTCTACCCAGGAAAGAATTTAGGCGCGTTGGGAGATGCTGGTGCAACAGTTACAAATAACAAAGAACTTGCAGAAAAGGTTAGAGCACTAGGTAACTATGGTTCTGATTACAAATATCATCACATTTATAAAGGAAATAACAGTCGTCTTGATGAAATACAAGCAGCATTTTTATCCGCTAAGTTACCTCATCTAGATAGAATTAATGTGGAAAGAAGAAGAATTGCTCAGATGTATTTGGATGGAATCAAGAATCCAGAAATAGTACTTCCTTATATTCCGAAAGATATGGTTCCAGTATGGCATATCTTTGGTATTCGTTGTAAGAGAAGTGCGAAACTTGAAAAATTCTTGAGTGACAAAGGTATTGGAACAAATAAACATTATCCAATTCCAATGCATCTTCAGGATTGCTATAAAGACCTTGGATTTAAAGAGGGAGACTTTCCAATAGCTGAAGAAATAAGTAAAACTGAATTAAGCATCCCTATGTACTACGGAATGACTGATGAAGAAATCCAATATGTAATAGATGCTATTAACGAGTTTAAGTAATGGGGTGAATGAAAATGAAATTAAGGAAATTGGAGTTGAAGGACGCCCCATTAATGCTTGAATGGATGCATGATGAAACTGTGGTAAAGGATTTGCATGCTGATTTTTCTTCAAAAACTATAGATGACTGCATAAAATTTATTGAGAATAGTAGTGATTTTTTGGTGAATGCTCATTATGCTATTGCTTCTGATGAAGATGAATATATGGGAACTGTGAGTCTTAAATATATAGATCGATATACAAACAGTGCAGAGTTCGCAATTACTGTTAGAAGAGCATCTATGGGAAAAGGATATTCTTGGTTTGGAATGGAAGCGATTATTGAAAAGGCTTTTTCTGATTTTGGATTGGATAGTGTTTATTGGTGTGTGTCGAGAAAAAATAAAAGAGCTGTAAGATTCTATGATAAACATAATTTTCATGAATCTGTCGATATTTCAAAAGATATTCTTAATAGATATAGTAATGAAGAGGATTTGAAGTGGTATTCTGTTTTAAAAGGGGATGTATTAGATAATAGAACTTCAGTTGCGGGTTGTAAAATAATACGTATTAAAACTATTCCTACAGTAAATGCTGGGGAATTGTCTTTTTTTGAAACTAATCATGATCTACCTTTTGAAATAAAAAGGATTTATTATATTTCAAAAGTTCCAGAAGGTGTAAGAAGAGGATTTCATGCCCATAGAAAACTAAAACAACTTTTGTTTTGTCCTTATGGAAGAATACAATTAATTCTTGAAAATAAAAATGGAAGAGAGGAAATTGAACTTAGTGATCCGTCTATTGGTGTTGTTATAGATTGTACAACTTGGAGAGAGATGCTATGGCTCCAGAAAGATTCCGTTTTATGTGTTGCGGCATCTGATTACTATAAAGTTGAAGATTATATTAGAGATTATCAAGAATTTAAGGAGTTCATTAGAAAATAGATATACTAATTTTTGGAGGTTTTATGAAAAATATAAATTTACGAATAATGGGTGGATTGGGAAATCAATTGTATCAGTACGCTGCTGCAAGATATGTTCAAACCGTTTCTAAATCAGAAAAGATTATTATAGATGTCGGAGGATACGAAAGGTATAAAATACGCAATCTCGAAATAAATAATATATTAAAAAATCACAATGTAGTTTTAAAAAAAAATGATGTCATTGTTTTTGGAATAGTAAGAGAAATATTTCATGTATATCAAAGACTATATCATTCAATTTTTCACAAACATGCGTCAATGTCGAAGTTAAATCTTGGGAAAACTACTTATCTTCTATCAAGTATAGAATTTAATAAAAAGAAGCTTAATAATTTAAATAAAGAAATATATATGTATGGCTATTTTGTTTCAGCAGATATAGCGCAACATATGCGTGTTGAATTACAAAATGAAATAGTTGGACCATCAGAAATGTCAAAAACATCGCTAAAATACTTAAATGATATTCAAACAAGTAATTCTGTAGGAATAAGCGTTAGATGTGGTGATGATTATAAAAATAATGGGTGGCCAGTATGTTCTAAAGAATATTATTTGTCAGGAATTAATTTAATAAAACAGAATTATAATAATTTAAAAATTTTTATTTTCTCAGATGATATAAAAAAAATTAAGAGAGAAAAATGGTTTGATGGTATGGAGGCAACATATATAGATGATGTTGATGTGTGTGAATCGTTTGAATTATTAAGAAACTGTAAAAATTATGTATGTTCAAACAGCTCATTTTCATGGTGGGGGGCTTTTTTATCATATAATGAAAACGCAATAATATATAGTCCTAATTATATTTTTGCAGACATTAGAGAAAATGAAAAAGTTATGCTTCCTAATATGGTTATATTAGATTATATTACTGGAGAAGAAATTGATTGTTAGTGAATACACTACAATAGATAGAAAGGATATTAAAATCGTTATGGATATTTGTGTTTTAATGTCTTCATATAATGGAGAAAAATATATAAACGAACAAATTGATAGTATTTTTTTACAAGATTCTGTTGATGTTTGGTTATTGATTCGCGATGATGGTTCGACGGATAATACAGTATCAATAATCAAAAAAAGAAAAGAATATGGAAATAGAATATTTTTAATTGAAGGAAACAATGTTGGATCTACAATTAGTTTCTATGAAATTATGAGATATGCAAAATCGTACGAAAAAAAGTTTGAATATTACTCATTTGCCGATCAAGATGATGTATGGCTTTCAAATAAATTGTGCAAAGCAATTTCGGTGTTAGAAGGATTTCCTTCTGATTCACCAAATTTGTATTATTCAAATCTAAAGGTTGTTGATGAAAAATTAAACTACTTATATGATAGATTTACTCCAGGATATGTTACTAATACTAAAAAGCAGATAATGGCAGAAATATGTACTTTAGGGTGTACATGTGTGTTTAATAGAATAGCTTTGTTAGAGATGTGTAAATTAAATAATAACGAATTAGAATATCATGATAATTGGATACTTTGGATTTGTTCCTTTTTAGGTAAATGTTATTATGATGAACAAGGATATATTTTATATAGACAACATGGTAATAATACTAGCGGTACTGTAAAAAAAGGTTTTAGTTATTTAAGGTATCAGATTGGAAGATTAGTAAAGATTAACGATATGAAACCTTGTTATGAAGTTAAAGCAAAATTAATGTTGAAATATTATAGTGATAGATTAGTTCATGAAGACAAGGAAATTTTAAATTTGCTAGCAAATTATAGTAAATCTTATTATTTAAAAATTAAACTATTTTTCACAAATAAAATAAGTTCTGGACATATTATAAGAGATTTAAGTAGAAAAATAAGAATATTGGTAAATAAAGCGTAGTGGCAAGTAATACAAAAGATTAAATTCACATACCTGAATCAACATAATCTTTTAGATTTTAAAAATATATAATGAAAGGGATTTTCTTATGAAAATTATTGCTGTTTTTCATGATAATGACCTACATAGTGGAGGTACGTTATCATTTCTGTCTGTAATTGAATATTTAAAAAATGAAGGCAACGAAATTATAGGTATTATACCTAAAAAGAAAGGAGATTTAAATGAATATTTAAATAAAATCGAAATAGAGACAATTAGTTGTTCATATGGTGGAAATGTATATAGAGCCAATAGAAAAGGTTTGGCAAATATAAAAGGTATACTAAGATGTTTTGTAAAAAGCATAGTATCAGTAATGTCTGCCCTGTATATTGCTTTTATTTTGAGAAATGATGGCTATGAATTTGTCTATACTAACACAAGTACAATTAATATTGGCTATTGGATTAGCTCTTTTCTTAAAATAAATCATATATGGCATTTTCGTGAATTCTGCTTAGAAGATCAAGAAAGCTTAAGATTGTTTGATAATGCGTTCAGGAAAAAAGCTTTAAAGTCAGATAAAATTATTACAATTTCAAATATTTTGGATAACTATTATCGGGAAAAATACAAACTAGATAATACATTGATGCTATATGATGATATATCTCCAAATTATATTACACAATTTGACGCAACATCAAAAGAGGATAATATAAATATACTTGTTACTGGAACATTTTCTGAAGGAAAAGGACAATGGATTGCATTGAAGGCATTTGAAAAACTTAACAATCCACAAATAGGCTTATACTTTGCTGGTAAAATTAATTCTTATGCAGAAGAAATGATACATTATGTGAAAAATAATAAAATAGAAAATGTTCATTTTTGTGGAATGATTGAAGATATGAAAGAATTGCGAAAAAAAATGTCATTTTCGATAGTGTGCTCAAAGAGCGAGGCATTTGGTAGAACGATAATTGAAGATATGCTTTCTGGTATTGTTGTAATTGGGGCTAATTGCGGTTCAGTTATGGAGCTAATAAACGATGGATATAATGGCTTTTTGTATAAATATGGTGATATTGAAAATCTTTGTAGTATTATTAAATATGCAATAAGCAAGGAATACGATAAAATGACAATTATAAATAATTCATTTGATTTTGCCTCTGAATTCACTAAAAATAGAACAGCAAAAAAAATTAATAGATTAATGAACGGTGAATAGGAAGTTTACAAATAGAGGGGAGATGACATAATGATAATTGTAACAATGATTATACTTGCTTTTATGTGTATATCACAAGGTTTAAAAAAAGAGTATATGTCACCATTATTTATTTTTCCTGCTTTGTGGATAGTTGTACTTTTTTTATATAACTTGCGATTATATGGAATATACGAAATATCACTTAATACTGAAGTAATACTATTCCTTGGAATTATTGGATTCTTAATAGGAGCTACTTTTTTTAAGTATATTTCTATAAAACCAAAGCATTATTTATATAGTAATAAAATATGTTTTACAAAAATTAAAATTGTATTTTTTGTAGTGTTTATATTGTCTCTCAACTTTTATGTCCCTAACATTATAAAAGTTTTGCAAGGTACAACTGTAAATGAAATAAAAATGATGCTGGTTACAGGTGATATTGATCTGGGAGGAATAACAATGCAATATATAGTTAGACCTTTTACATATATAATAATTGCTGTAAGTACTTATTGTATGTTTTACAGGCGAGATCAAAAAACACTTATTGCATTAGGGGGAATATATTTAATTTTTGAATTTTTTGGTGCAGGTTCTAAAACAATAATATTATACACTATATTATGCATAGCATTGCCGACGGCAAGAAATATTACAGAAAGAACCCATAAGCACTTTGGGAAAAAAACAATTATTATAATATTGGCTTTGTTTTTATTTGTGTTTATGGGGAGTAAAAGTGTTTATTTTTATATCTCAGGATGTATACCAATGCTTGATAAAGTAATAAATACTTCATTCTATATGCCTAGTGGTTATGCTATGGGATTTGTGTCATTTAATAGTGTAATACGTTTTTTAGTAAAAGTTGTTTCTTTATTTGGTGTAAATTTAAATTTACCTTTGTTTGAACAGGGAAATTTATATATCACAAGGTTTGAGTATACTACGGAAGTGGGATATGGTTTAAAATATAATGCTTTTCATACATTTATTGGGGACTTTTATGTTGATTTTGGAATAATTGGAGTGATTGCATTTTCAATTATGTTTGGTATGCTAAGCATGTATATATATAGACTTTATAAGAAAACAAATGGATCAATTTTAAGCCACATCTTGTATTGTATCATATTGTATTATATTGCTTTTAGTCTTGTTAGATTTCAAATGTCAAATACTTTTCTAGGACTAATGTTAATTTACTCACTTACAATTGTTAAATTTATTACATATAATACAAAATTATCTATTATTAAAAAATGAATCGATAAAGGAATGGTAACTTATGAAATATAAGCAAAAATCGTTAAATGTTAATATGCTTTTGAACTTTCTTAAAACAATATTTACTACTGTTTTTCCATTGATCACATTTAAATACGTAACATCGGTTTTAGGTAAAGAAGGAATAGGAGCAATAAATTTTAGTAACTCTATTATACAATATTTCAGTATATTTGCTGCACTCGGAATATCGACATATGCAATAAGAGAGTGTGCAAAAGTTAGGAATAATAATGAAAAAATTAGTTTGCTTAGTAGTGAATTATTCTCAATAAATATAATTTCTACACTTATTTCATATTCTATTTTGTTTTTTATTGTTTTATTTGTGCCTGCTCTATCGACTAATAGAATACTAATTCTTATATTAAGTGTAAGTATAATATGCACAACATTAGGTACAGAGTGGGTAAATATTGTATATGAGGATTTTCTATATATAACAATAAGAACTATCTTTTTTCAAATATTTACATTTGTTCTTGTTATATTTTTTGTAAAAAATCAAACTGACATATTTAAATACGCTTTAATAAGTTCATTTTCTTCATTTGTTATTAATTTTTTGAATTACATGTATGTGAAAAAATATGTAAACTTAAAGTTAATATTTAATAAAAAATTGTTAAGACATTTAAAACCTATTTTTACTATATTTGCAATGAATATAGCTATTTCTATCTATGTCACTTCGGATATTACGATATTAGGTTTTTTAAGAGGAGAGACAGAGGTTGGTTTATATACTGTTTCTTCTAAGATATATTCCTGTATAAAGACTATATTAGCTTCTGTTATTAGTGTTACAATACCAAGATTTGCTTATATAATTGATTCAAACAAAGAAGAATATTTAGTGCAATTAAAGAGCATTTTTTCTATTATTTTATTATTTGGAATTCCTATAGTGGTAGGAATTATTCTTTTACCAGATTTTTTTATTACGCTAATTTCAAATAAAGATTACTTAGAAAGTAAAATTACGTTGTGTACTTTGTCATTTGCAATTCTTCCTACTCTTTTATCCACAATAATTAATAACAATATTTTATTGCCACAAAGAAAAGAATCTAAAATATTATTTAGCACACTAATAGGAGGCTTTATTAACATTGTATTAAATCTTATATTGATTCCTAGATATGGTTTTAATGCTGCAGCTTTCACGACGTTAATAGCTGAATGGTGCGTTTTTTTTATAGCGGTATTCCAGTCTAGAACAATGTTGATTAATTTACCTAGATATAAATTGGTAATTGATTTATTAAAGACATTATTTGGAGTAATAGGTATTGTGCTATTATATTTTTTGTATTTTACGTTAATTAAGAAAAAGTTTGTAACTATTACGATATATATTTTATTATGCATAATTGTTTATTTTATGATTGAAGTATTGTTGAAGCATAGTGAACTAATGTCTTTAATCAAGAAAAGAAAATCTTGATTTTAATTTTATTATTTGTGCTCGCTTTTACTTTTTCTATTATAACGTGTATACACTGGAATTATCTAGTTATTAATATATTTTGAAAAGTGAACTATTGGTATAAGAAATATTTTTGTTCATTATGATGTTAATATTGCGAAAATTAACTAATTAATATAAACGAAAATAATGTTAAAAAATGTGAAAAAAGAAATATTGAAGCTATAGGTGTAGATATTGATGAAATGGATATTACCAATACTTCTCAAGTCAATGAAGTCATTACTAATTCTAAAGCAGGTGCAGTGATTCACTGTGCAGCATTGACAGCGGTAGATAAAGCAGAAGATGAAATTGACTTATGTAGTAAAGTTAATAAAGAAGGTATAGAAAACATTGTGAATGTCTGTAAGAAATTAGACATTCCAATGATGTACTTCTCTACAGATTATGTCTTCAATGGACAAGGTGAAGAACCTTGGAAAGAATATGACTAAAGAGAACTATTAAACATTTACGGTTAAACAAAGTATGAAGGAGAATTAGTTGTAGATAGCTATGCAAAACACTTTATTGTTCGTTTTTGTTGGGGATTTGGTATTAACGGAAACAACTTCATAAAAACGATGCTACGCTTTGGAAAAGAAAGAGGAGAAGTAAGTGTTGTGAATGACCAAATTGGATCACCAACATATACAAAAGACTTAGCAGTACTTTGTGTAGATATGATTCAAACAAATAAATATGGAAAATATCATGCGACAAATGAAGAATTTTGTTCATGGTATGAATTTGCATGCGAAATCTTCAAACAGGCAAACTTAAAAATAAAAATAAATCCTGTAGATTCAAATGTTTTTCTAGTCAAAGTAATAAGACCAAAAAAAGCAGAATGTCTAAAGAACAGTTAGATAAAAATAATTTCAATAGGTTGCCTATTTGGTAGGATGCTTTATATATATATTTAGAAGAAATTTAATAAAATAACATTAAAACGAAAGGTGGCGTTTACATTTGTACATTAACACTGCTTCTAAGGAAAAGATGATTGGGTCTTTGTTGGAAGTGTTGAATATTGACAATATTAAGCTAAATGATTTGCTTGAAACTTGTTATAGAGAATATCAAAAAGAAAAATCTATTTTTATTTTAGATGATCAATATGGCTACTTTATGGATTATGTAAAGAAAAACCTAAGTGTTTGTATTGATTATTTAAGTTTTTATCATTTAAGTAGAAGGTTAAATGATAATGAAGATGATAGTGGATATAGTTTAGTAGATACTTTATGCAATGATACTTCATTATCTAGGTTCTTAAAGAAATATGGTTTAACTTTCAAATATGATAAATATATTAAAATGTATTTAAATGATGAAGAAATTGTACCTGATGAGTGTAATGATTATTCAACTGTCTTTTTAAGACAAATGTTTGGATATGAATATCAAGATTACAGTTTCAAAGGTTTTGCTTTTAATGATGCAATTGAGAAAAATGATTATTGTGAAATATTAAAAGATGGTCCAGAGTTATTTGGATATCTTTTTTCTTTTATCGATAGTGATGCATTATTTGATGAATTTCAATCAAATAGTCAATATTATAAATTTGAATATCAAGTGCCAATAGATGATATTTATTTTGAAAACTATGATGACTTAACAAACCAAGAAAAACAATATCATCTCGTCGTTAAAGCCTTACAACGATTATATATATATAAATACGATACTGTTGAGTTTGATGATGATAATCCTGTTATTGGAATGATTGATAATCAAACATTAGACAGTAAATATTTAGTAAGTAAAGAAGAATTATAGAAGGGTGGTGAGAAAATGGTATTTAAAAGATTTGAAGTTATTTCCAAAGATTGGCTTTTGAGTAAACAAGGTGTTATTAAGCATTTATCTTATGATAAATATGAAAAAGTTATTAGTAAACATCTTTCTTATTTTAATGATAAGAATATTGAAAAAATTACTGCATATGAAGTGGATGAATTCTTTAATAAAAAAGAGAATGAAGAAAAGTTATCTAAAAGTACTCTTTATACAATTAGTCATGTTTTACGTTCAATATTTATATATGCTCAAAAAGAATATCAATTGAATACAATCAATATTATGAATTTAAAACATGGTGAAAAACAAAGACCAACTCAAATCTTAAATCAAAAAGAAATAGATATACTTAATGGATATATTTTAGGTAATAAAGATGTTGTTTCTCTCGCTATTCTATTATCATTGTATGCTGGTCTTAGAATCGGTGAAATTGGTGCATTAAAAAAAGAAAATATTGATTTAGATAATAATGTCATACACATATCTAAAAGTGTTGAACGAATTAATACAGAAAATGGAACTAAATTAACGGTATTAGAACCACGTAGCAAGTATTCATTACGTTCTGTTCCTATTAGTAAATATGTAAAGAAATATCTTGTTGATTTCTTTGAATGTTATCCTATGGAGTCAAATTACTTCATTCTATCAATAAATGAGAATATATATGATACAAGAACCGTACAAAGAAAGTTACAAGAGTTATGTATGACATTAAAAATAAAAACAGATTTTAATGCATTAAGAAATACTTTTATTTCATATTGTTTATCAAATAATATGAATATTAAGTGTTTATGTGAGATTATTGGAATTTCTGATTTTAGTGGAATATATGAGTTATGTCCTGATTGTTCACTTGATCAGAAGAAAAACGAGATAGACAATATATTTAGTAAATAAAATACAATATTGCAAGAAAGCAACTCATTTATTTGGGTTGCTTTTTTTATGTTTTAAAATGCTATTTAAGGGGCTTATAAACAGATTAGTTAAGAAATTGCATATAAATTTGAAAAAATTTATTTCATTGTCTGCAATAAAACCCCCAGCTAGGCTGGGGGTCTAAAAAAGCATTTAAATCATGTCGGTAAATCTAGCTTAGAACATTTTTTAACATAGAACAAGTTCCATGATGCAAATAAAGTGAAAGCTGGGAATACGGTTAATGAAATTAAAAAATGGAATGCAAAAATGAAGTATACTAATGAACAAAACCAAAGATAAAATATATCGTACTTTTGTCTTTGGTCTCTCTTACTTTAAATTAACACAATACATTAGAAAAAACTATATTTCTTTATTTATATCATTATCATAAACTATATCCTTTGAATGGTTTTGAAATTGTTTTGGTGTAATTCCTTCGATATTTTTAAATATTCTATAAAAATGTGAAGGATCAAAAAAGCCTAAACGTTTTGAAATTTCTGAAATTGGAATATCTGCTAACAAAAATATTTTTGATATTATAATTTTACGCTTATTCACATATTCTGTAATGCTCATACCAACTTCTTTTTTGAATCTGTGTCTAACAGCACTTTCAGACATAAAAAAATGTTTAGCAAGTTCAGTGGTCTTGAAAGAATCATATACTTTTAGATTTATATATTGAATCATGGAAAGGGTTAGAGGGGAATATCTCACATTAGAAAATTCATGAAGTTCCTTTGTGAAATGTATAATTGCACTATCTCTGACTGCTAGAATCTGGGCTAAGTTTTTTTGTGATTCTACTTTTCTTATATAAAAATCTCTAAGTCTTATTGTATCAATTATATCTTTTCCAACATGTATTGACAAAGAAGAGAGCTTTTCAAGTATTACAATAGTATAATTTTCCAGTTTAGTTTTAATATCATATAATGGTAAATTTTCATTGATTTTTCCAAAATATACAAATAAAAGCATAACAATATTATAGAGTTGTTTTCGACATGGATCCCATTTAGAGATATTTGTACCGTGTCCAGTGGTATTGCCTCCATCAGTCTGGTATAGCGGATTGAATAAAGGAGGCATTGCTGTATGAGAAAGCTCACATAAATCTCTAGCAGTAGTTGGACTGCAACAAATTGAATCGATTCTATTGAGATTATTTTTGTTAATACATTTAAACAACACATATGAATCTGTTATATTCCACCACCAGCATCACTAATAACATATTGTCTTTTTAATGCCTTTATTAAATCAATAAAAGGGTTAATATGTCTAAGTTGAGAAATTCCTATAGATATATCATTTATAAATATCTTTAGCCTGTTGTAATGTTGAATTTGAAAATTCAATAATGTATTGTGATTTTTCATAAATAAATTGTCCTTCTTTTGTAAGTGACAACCCGGTACTGGAACAATATAAGGGTTGATCAGATAACACTTATATTTCTTAGAAGTTAGAAAATTGAATAATGTTTGGTGATAGTGGCTAGTTGATTCAAAGCTAATTAGTATTTCAGTTCTCTTATTCGATTTAGATAAGCTTGATAATAATGTATTAAAACCTTGGTCATTATTATCAAAATGTATTGAATCAAGTATTATTTCACCTGTAGATAGATTATAGATACTTGCGACGTTTTTATATTTGGCTACGTCAATACCGCAAAATAGTTTCGTCATAAAAAGACCGCCTTTCTAGAAACTATGTCATTTCTATAGCAATCTTACTAGTGTAACCTTGCGTGACATGAAGATATCAAAATCTATCGAGCTATAAACAGATGTAATAAGATTCTATAGATTCACTCTCCTGATAAGTGGATAAACCACATAGAAATATAAGAGTATTAAGGTTCTATCTACATTGTACAAAGGTTGGAAAGAAAAAGTGATATAAATGTTACAACAAGGTACATTTTTATTATACAAGAAAGATGGTTAAATCGCTTACTATGATAGAAATAAAAACTGTTATTAGAGAACTATAAAAATTTTTTAATAGTATGAAGGTTAGGGTGATAATGATAGGTTCAAGCATTCAAAGTCCTCATATATATTATGGAGGTACGAAAGGGTTCTCGGCAGATAAAGTATAAGTAGCTGGATTTATGTTTGTTGACGATTCAGTTGTTAAAGGCGATATTGTTTATACTAATGATAAATCGTTACTATGCATAAAGGCATATATTTCCAACATAAGTGGAAGTTATGCCTTTTATTTCGTTTTAAAACGGTAATAAAAATATAATCATCAAATTGTACGATGATTTATTATGTAGATTTTCCACATTAATAAGGAAGTATATGTAATTGCCCTCACTGTTGTTACGATGTTATCATATATTCGGAAAGAGAAACAGAGTTAACTTATGGGGTGAGAAAATGAATAGTCGACAAATAAAATTTTTAAAACTTTTAAAAGAACAAAGTGAGTATAAGCCCGCATCTTTCTTTGCTAAATGGTTATCAGTATCAACGAAAACCATATATAGTGATATAAATGCTCTCTACAGTTTTTTACAAGAAAATGGTCTAGATCTTGATTCTTCGCCAAGAAATGGCATTAAATTATTGGACGCAAAAAACAATCTTAATAAGCTCATAGATAAAATTAGTGATGAAAATAAAAGAGATGAGTATTCTCCAGTGAATCGACGTTTTTCTATTATAAGAAAGATTCTTTTAGAAAACAAAAGTACTACTTTAGAAAATCTATCAAATGATTTTTTAGTAGGTAAGACATCTTTATATCAGGATTTAGGACTCATTAATGAAGTATTTGAAAGACAGAATACAAAACTAAAGGTAACTAATATTGGAATTGTATCAATAGGTACAGAAATAGATTTGCAAAAATCTATAAAAGATTATGTTTTTGAAGATGATAAAGATGATTCATTATTGGATTTGAAAAGTAAATTAGAACTCCTGTTTGATAGACAGTATATTGATTACGTTTTCCATTTATTATTAGAAGACTATAACGAATTAACAAATGATGTATCTATTTATTATCTGAAATCAATTATTGTTATACTTCTTATACAAATTGTTAGGTTGAAATATGGTTATCATGTTAAAACTGAAGAAACGTTCTTGTTTAATAATATACGCTATATGGAAACGTATGTTGTGGCGAATAGCATTGTTGAAATGTTGCAACAAAATTTAAATCTATATTTTAAAAATGCGGATATTGAGTATTTATGTAGGCAATTATTTGCACATCGAATAACAAATAGTTTAAAAACAGGACAAAATGAATATGCAGACTTAGTAAACGAAATTATTGAAGTTATGTCTAAAATAGAAAAGATTGACTTAAGACGAGATAAGCACTTATATAAGTCGCTGATTTATCATGTTCCTGCAATGATTCTAAGACTGAAAAAGGGAATTAAAATAAAAAATCCTTTATTAGAGAATATAAAGGAGCAGTATACAGAATTATTTACAATTGTCTGGTATGCATTATCATTAATAGAATCAAGATATAATGTTATTTTAAATGATGAGGAAGTTTCATTAATACTTGTTCATTTCCAAATAGCATTAGTTAATATCTCAAAAGCTAATAATATATTAGTTGTTTGTCCATATGGAATATCTTCCTCCCAATTAATATTGAGTAAAGTTCGTAAACTATTGCCAGCTAAAGATAATATTGAACTATCCAGAATAGAAAAATTATATCTTGCGGATTTATCTCATGTAGATTTGATTATAACGTCAGTTGATTTAGATAATATAAATGTTCCATACGTTAGAGTAAGTCCAGTTGTTACCAATGAAGATTATATCAATATTATGGACGCATATAAAAAACATATACTATTTAAAGAAGAAGTACTCAGAGAATTGAAAAATTTCTCTGCACCATATCTAAGTCAATTTATTAATCCAACATTAATTCAAATAAAGAAGAATTATAAAAATAAAAAAGAGTGTTTGGAAAACTTAATTCAAGAATTAGAAAATAGAGAATATGTTAATGAAAAATTTAGAGATTCAATCTTTAATAGGGAGAGAGCAGGAGTTACGTGTATGGATAGTGGAGTTGCTCTGCCACATGCCGATCCATCAACAATTATTACATCTAGTATATCTATACTAACTTTAGATAAACCTGTCGATTGGGGTGGTAATCTAGTAAGTCTTATTATAATGGTATGTTTAAATGAAGATCATGTTGATAAGTTTAAAGATGTTATTCAAGAAATATATCAAATCATTATTAAGAAGGAATATATAGATCAGATTGTAAAAATTAGTAGTATTGATGCAATGATAGATTTATTTTATAAGTAATAGAGGGGGAAATTTATGTATTTTGATAAAAGATTATGTATGTTTCATCAAATATTTGCTACTCAGGATGAATTGTTTGAAACAATGTTCAAAACAATGTTTCAAGCTGGTGTAGTTAAAAGTGATTATTTAGAAGGAATTAAAGAACGTGAGGAAGAATATCCAACGGGATTATTGATTAATGATATAGGATTTGCGATTCCTCACACTGATTCAAGCAAGGTTAATTATTCACAGATCTGCTTTGCATCATTGAATCAACCTGTTGAGTTTTTAAACATGGGAGATAAAAATGAAAAAATAAAAGTTGAACTAGTATTTATGTTAGCTATGAGTCAACCGCATGAACAAGTACAAATATTACAAAATTTAATCGCATTGTTTCAGAATAAAGAAGCAATTAATGCACTTAAACAATGTGAAAACGAAGAAGAATTTATGGGTATTTTAAATAGAAATGGAATTTATTAAGAGAGGGTAAAAAAATGGTTGAAGCATTACAATGGTTTATTGGTTTGGGATCAACAGTTTTCCTGCCGATTATAATAATTATTATAGCATTATTTTTTGGGGTTAAATTATCAAAGGCAATTATTTCTGGGATTACAGTTGGTATTGGTTCTATTGGTTTGGATTTAGTTATTGGTTTGCTATCATCAAATTTGGGAACAGCTATTCAAACAATGGGAGAAAAATATGGTAACTCATTAAGTATTATGGATATTGGTTGTGGAGTTGGAGGGCCGCTTGCATTTTCTACAACATTAGGTATTTGTATTATACTAATTTCATTAGGACTTAATTTAGTGTTTGTTATGCTTGGTTGGACAAAAACATTAAATGTAGATATTTGGAATTTTTGGTTCCCAGCGTTCTTGGGGTTGGTTGCTAATGCAATTAGTGGAAGTTTTTGGGTTGGTCTTTTAGGAATTATAGTAGCACTTATGATTCAATGGTTACTTGCAGACTTATTTCAAGAGAAAATCAGCAATTTCTTTGGGTATCCTGGTATTGCTATTACACATATGATGGCTTTATGTGGAACGATTTTTGCAATTCCTGTTAATTGGTTATTTGATCATATTCCAGGTCTGAATAGAATTGATGCAGATGCAGAAACAATTGGTAAAAAATTTGGTATCTTTGGAGATACAGTTATTATGGGATTATTTATTGGTATAGGTGTAGGTATTTTGGCAGGGTATGATGTTGCCAAAATTGGTCAATTAGGAATGACAACAGCAGCTGTTATGAAAATTATGCCAAAAATGGTTGCAATGTTTATGGAAGGTCTAATGCCAGTTGCTGAGGCCGCAAAAACTTGGACAAATAAGCATTTAAATGGTCGTAGTGTTAACATTGGTATGGATGCAGCGCTTACTGTTGGGCATCCGACAGTTATGACAACTACATTAATTATGGTACCTGTATCACTATTATTAGCAATTATTTTACCAGGCAATAAAACATTACCATTTGGCGACTTAGCTTTTTATGCATTTGCTATTGCATTAATGGTTCCTTTCTTTAAAGGAAATATTGTAAGAAGTATTTTAGGCTGCAGTTTATATATGGTGACAATGTTATATTTGTCAACTTGGCTAGCACCAGTTATTACAAATGTATTTAAATTAGCAGAATATAATGTTGGTACAGCTGGTTTAGTGACATCAGTTAACTGTGGCTTATGGCCTGTAGCATTATTTACAATACTGTTACAATCAATTGGATGGATTGGATTAGTTATTATTGGAGTTATAGTGTTGGGATTATTAATTTATGTAAATAAAATAAAAAAGCCCGCGGTACAATAGGAGGAAAAAAGAATGAAAACTTTATTAATCGTATGTGGAGCAGGACATGCAACTTCTACAATTGCAGTTGCGAAAGTACAGGAATGGTTAAATAGTAATGGATATACAGAAGTTAAAATTTATCAATCTAAATTAGCTGATGAGTTGAATAAAATTGATGATTATGATGCTGTTATCTCAACAACAATTGTATCTGAATCTATTAAAGATAAGGTTATTAATGGATTGCCTTTATTAACAGGTTTGGGGGTAGAACAATTATATAAAGATTTAAAAGAAAGATTAGGTTTATAGTATGAATATTTATCATGATGATATTGTCCTTCAGACAGTTATAGGTAGACCATCATATCACGATATTAAACAGTATTTAATTGATTTTGTAAAAAAATCAAATATTAAAGATGGGTTGATAACAGTTTCAAGTGCACATACAACATGTTCATTATATTTTGATGAAACTATGCATGATACTAATTTTTATGGTGACGAGTATTTACAAGTTGATATTAATAATACTTTAGATCGTTTAGTACCTAAGATGACAAGTGAAAATCAATATAACAGCCCAGGACCAAAACATATTGAATTTGGATTAAGTTTAAGTGATTCAAATTACCCAGCTGAAAAATGGACAATGTTGAATACAGATGCTCATATTAGGTCATCAGTGTTTGGCAGTCCTTCGCTTACGTTTATTATACGTGATGGAAATATATTATTGGGGACTTTAGGACGAGTATATTTCGTTGATTGGGATCAATTAAGAGAAAGAACAAGAATAATTAATGTAATGATTTTAGGTGAATAGGGTATCGAAAGATACCCTTTATTATAAGGAGATGATTTTAATGATTATATCACCTTCACTATTAAATGCAAATACTTATGATCTGGTTGAACAATTAAAAGAAGTTAAAAGTGCAGGAGCAACATATTTACATATTGATGTGATGGACGGACATTTTGTACCTAATCAAGCATTTGGATCAAATACGGTTAATGATTTAAAAGAAAAAACAGAGTTTATTTTAGATGTACATTTGATGATAGAAAATCCTGAAAGATATATTGATAATTACAAGAATGCAGACATTATTACAGTACATTACGAATCAACAAGACATCTTTATAGAGTTATACAAATGATTCATGCATTAGGAAAAAGGGCAGGTGTAGCAATTAATCCTGCGACACCAGTATGCATGATTAAAGAGATGCTCCCACTTGTTGATCAAGTGCTAGTTATGACTATTAATCCTGGAGTACCTGGACAAAAATTTATAAACTCAACTCTTCGCAAAATGAAAGAACTAGCAAAACTCAAGGAAGATAATAATTTTTATTATGATATTCAAGTTGATGGTAATATCACTGATGAAACAATAGTAGAGTGTTTAAAAACGGGAGTGAATGTGTTTGTGTCTGGTGGATATATTTTTAATGGAAATATTACAGAAAGAATTAAAAATTTATTAAAGAAAGGCAAAAAATATGAGTGTAAAAAATAATTTAGAGATTATTTTAAATGAATTAAAGCAAAACAGTCAGATAGTAAATGATAATGATTTTCAAAATTTTATTAAAGAAATAGTGAAAGCTCATCATATATATTTATTGGGAAAAGGACGCTCTGGTCTGATTATTTCTGCGTTTGCAAATAGACTTATGCATCTGGGATTTTCAGTTAGTTTAGTCGGAGAAATTACTTCTCCTCATTCAAAGTCTGGAGATTTACTTATTATTGGATCGGGATCAGGTGAAACGCCAAGTCTTGTGTCTATTGCTCAAACAGCGAAAGATGAACAGGTAAGAGTTGCTCTTATAACAATAAACGAAAATTCTACTATAGCTTCTTTGGCTGATAGTACAGTTGTGTTACCAGGGGCTTCTAAATTATCTGGTAAAAGTAAGCAACCAATGGCCTCTGCTTTTGAGCAGCTTTCATTTCTTGTTTATGATGCAATTATATTAGAATTAATGAAAAAGTTAAACGAAAATTCAGATAGTATGTTTCAAAGGCATACAAATTTTGAATAATTAAACTACAAGAATAAAAAGTCAAACGATATAAATAAATGGATATAAACTATTTAAAATCCATTTTATAAAATCAAATAATTAATGTTTAAGTGTGTAGTTCATTTTGAATTATACACTTTTAAATTTTATAATCGTTTTAGAATTAGTTTAAATTTATTAATCATATGTTTGCCATATGCTGTTAGTAGTTTTTTATGAAGTGATGAATAAAAAAATAAATAATACATGAAATCTTTTTTGAATATAGTCTTTGGCAATTAAAATCAAGATCAGAGTATAACTCAAACCTTAATACAAGAATATCTTTATTTACTGGAAACATAATAATAATTTTTTGAAATATAAATGTGCCAACTACTGTTATTATTGCTGTTACAATGCCACTCATAATTATAATATACCTTCCAAATCAATATTTTATTGATAGCTCAAATCCCAACTTATTTTATATCAGTTTTATTTTTAAAAAATATTTTATTTTATAATGAAATGTTTTTTAAAATACGCTAGAATATAAACGAGGTGATTATTATGCATTTATCATATTTAATTAAACCAGCATCTTCATTATGTAACATGGCTTGTAAATACTGTTTTTATGCTAATGTGGCTAGTCAGCGTAGTGACTATAGCTATGGGATTATGCAAGAAGCAACGATTGATAACCTGGTTACTAAGACTTTGTTGATGAGTAATAAAATTACATATTCATTTCAAGGTGGCGAGCCTACAATGGCAGGCTTAGATTTCTTTAAAATATTTGTAAACAAGGTTAACGAAAAAAAGCATAATCAAATTATTCATTATTCAATTCAAACTAATGGAATTAATCTTGATGATTCATGGCTGACATTTTTTAAAGCTAATCATTTTCTAGTCGGAATATCTTTAGATGGCACTAAAGCGAATCATGATCAGGTTCGTTTAACCAACCAATCTTTGCCAACATATGATTTAATCATGAAAAATATCAAGAAAATTAAACAAGCTCAGATAAACTATAATATTTTAACTGTCATAACGCGACAGGCCGCAAAAGATGCTAAACGACTATATAATTTCTATAAAAAAAATGAGTTACAGTATATTCAACTGATTCCCTGTTTACCGGAATTAGATCAAAGTACTGATAATTATTATTTAACATCACAGATGTTTTTTCGGTTTTATAATGAGTTATTTGATTTATGGTATCGTGATGTAACTAGGGGTGAGTATATTTCCATCTCCCTATTTGATCATTTATTAACATTATTTAAAGGCGTAGCTCCATCGATGTGCGGGATGCTGGGTTTTTGTACTTTACAATATGTAATCGAAGCTAATGGTAATGTTTATCCTTGTGATTTTTACTGTCTAGATGAATATCTATTAGGTAATATCAATGAAGATGAGCTATCTAGTATTCAATCAAGTCGTAATGGTCAAAAATTTATTCAAGAGCCTAAACGGATGTCACCGTTATGCCATGATTGTAAGTTTAAAAAGCTATGTAATGGTAATTGTAAACGGATGAATGTTGTTTACTTTGATGATAAGTATTGCGGTTATCAAGCTTTTTTAACGAAAACATATCAGCGTTTTTACCAGTTAGCTAATCAGATTAAATAAAAAAATTACCCTTTTTAAAATAAAGGGTAATTTTTATTTTTGTAATTTAGCTAAGTGAGCAACAAATATTTCAATAGCAATGAAGAATAAAGCCTGTAAATCCAAAAATGTAGCATAACGACTAGATATTTTAGGTAAAACAAATAGATAATCAGCATTTTTGGCAATCGTCGTTGTTTTATCAAAAGTAAATACAATTAGTTTACAGTTAGTATTTTTAATACTGGAAAGATGTTTACTAAAAAATTTAGTCGTATCTTCAATTGTAAAGACAACTAAGGCATCATTAGCCGTTAGGGTATCGATATAATCAATCATTTGGACACTATCATCAATACATGGAGTAACACTTAATCCGGAATTTAATACTCGTTTACAAAAGTGGAGAGCACTAGCGCCAGTTTTATTAAAACCACATACTTTAATATGATTACTAGCTATTAATGTTTTTGCAATGGCATTAATATCCTCACTATTTAGATCAGTAGCCATATTTTCGATGGCTTCAATATAGCGGCAGGTAATATGATTGATGGCACTATTAATTTCGTTAGGGTCGGATTTAATATTATTAGATAATAAATAGCGGTTTAGTTCGTATTTCAGTTCAATATAACCGTTAAAGCCAACTTTTTTAGAGAAACGAATTAGTGCTGCTTTAGAAATACCGATTGTTTCAATCAATTTTTCGATATCCGCCCGGGCAAAATATTTTGGATCTTTAATGATGAATTGGGCGATTTTCTTTTCATTATTGGTATAAGTATCAAATAAACTCTGAATTTGTTCTAATATGTCCATAAAATCCCCTCCTTTATTTTATTATAGCATGTTTTGAAATAAATTTCAAACAAGTATGAAATGAATAAAAAATATTTCATTAAAATATTGAAATGTATTTCAAAAAGTGTTAAAATACATCTGTAAAGCGCTTACGAAATTAAAAAACAAAAATGAGAGGAAATATATTATGAACACTTTAACAGGTTTTTTAGATCGTTTTCTTGTACCAGTAGCTAATAAAATGGCTAACAACAAATATCTTAGTTCTGTAAGTACCGGATTTGCCTATGCATTACCTGTAATTATGGTAGGAGCACTATTTACTTTAGCATCATCATTAAACCTTGGATTTTACCAAGACTTTATTACTAGTACCGGAATTAAACCAATTGTTTCATTTGCTTCTACGGTAACGACTGATATGTTATCGATTTACACTGTCTTTTTAATCGCAAAAGCTTTTGGGGAAAAAGAAGGTTATGAAAAAGAAAGTTTATTAGCAGGTTCAGTTGCCTTAGTATGCTTTTTATTAATGATTCCCCTTACTTCAGTTGAAGTAAATGGAACAACTGGAACATTTTTAGCAACAACTTACTTAGGAGCTAGAGGGTTATTCTCAGCAATGATTATTGGTTTAATAGCTTCAAAGCTATACTTTATCTTTGTGAAATACAATATCACTATAAAATTACCGGAATCAGTTCCACCAACTATTTCAAAAAGTTTTGGGGCAATTTTACCAGGAATTTCAATCGTATTATTATTTAGTATTATTCGCTGGGGGTTTTCATTAACTTCATACGGTGATTTTAATACTTGTATTTATAGTTTGATTCAAACACCGTTAGTTAGTTTAGGGGCTAGCCCATTTACATTTATGTTATTAATTATGCTTTGTTCATTATTGTGGTTCTTTGGATTACATGGTGGAAATATTGTAATGCCGATTTTAAATATGTTATATTTACCAGCGTTAATGGAGAACTTAGCAGCATTTCAAAACGGTACAGCATTACCTAATATCATTACTCAAGCTTCATGGATGAACTTTGCTTCATTAGGTGGAGTTGGTGGTACCTTAGGTCTATGTATTTTAATGGCCTTCTTTGCTAAGAGTGAAAGATATAAATCTTTAGGTAAATTAGCAATTGCACCAAGTATTTGTGGGATTAACGAACCAATTACTTTTGGTTTCCCAATGGTACTAAACACAACTACTTTAATTCCATTAATTATTACACCAATTGTTACATTTGGAATTTCTTATGTTGCAATGCTTAGCGGATTAGTACCATATGCTAATGGGGTACAGCCAGCATTAGGAACACCTGCAGTATTACTAGGATTTTTATGTGTAGGTTGGCAAGGGGCAATCTTACAAGTAGTATTAATTGGCATACAAATATTAATCTGGTTACCATTCTTTAAAATTTCTGATGCTCAGGCATTAAAAGAGGAAGAAAACTTAAGTGCATAATATGGGAGGTAATTGTAATGAGTAATAAACCAAATATTGTTTATTTTGTCGCGGATCAGATGCGTAATGATGCTTTACATCATATGGGATGTAAGGCGTCAATTACGCCGAACCTGGATGCACTTTTAGAAGAAGGGGTTTCTTTTAAAAATGCTTATTGTCAAAATCCCGTCTGTGTACCTTCACGTTGCAGTTTTTTAACCGGATTATATCCGCATACTACCGGTCATCGAACTATGCATTATCTTCAAGATCCCGATGAACCAAACTTTTTAAGAACTATGAAGAATAATGGTTATGAAGTTATTTGGGTGGGACGAAATGATATTATCCCAAGTGATTGTGGCAAAAGTGATTATTGTGATGTTTACTTTGATGGACGTGTTTATGAAAATAGAGTTGAATATATCGATCAAGATGGACTTAGTTATCATGTTGATAAAGAGGCAGTTGATACTAGCGTACCTGGTTATTATTCACAGCATATTGGAATAATAACCGAAGAACAGGCACATACTGGTGGTCATATGATGAATGACTGGATTGCAGTTGAGAGTGCGTTAAAGTACCTCCAAGAACGTGATGATCCACGACCATTTTTCTTATATATTACTATTTCATACCCGCATCCACCATATGCATGTGAAGATCCATGGTATTCAAGTATTGACCGGAGTTTAGTGACTAAACCACGACCTAGTGCTATGACCTTACCAGGAAAACCTTCAATGGTAAAAGAAATCGCCAGAAAACAAAATTTAAGTGACTGGGGTAAAGATAATTTTATTGAAATGCGGGCAACTTATTTAGCGATGGTATCACGATTTGATTATCAATACGGAATGCTTCGTGATAAATTAATAGAATTAAATTATTATGATAACACTAGTATCTTTGTGTTCTCAGATCACGGTGATTATACTGGTGATTATGATATTAGTGAAAAGGTTCAAAATTGCTTTGAAGATCCAATTGCTAACGTGCCGTTATTAGTCAAACCAGCTAATCAATTTGCTTGTGAACCACGAATTTCTAATGCTTTAGTTGAATTAGTTGATTTAACGCAAACAGTCTGTGACATGACAGGGATTCAAACTGAATACATTCAGTTTGGTAAATCTTTACTGGATACTTTAGCAGGTAATGAGTTCCATAAGGAAGCAGTATTTTGTGAAGGTGGTCGAATTCATGGTGAAACTTGGGCGATGGAAAGTGGTCATGGTCCCGAATCAACATATTGGCCACGTCTAGATACACAATCTAGCGAAGGGCCTGAGCATACAAAAGCAACGATGATTCGAATGAAGAATTTAAAATATGTTAAACGATTATATGAACAAGATGAATTATATGATCTTGATAATGATCCTCAAGAATTAAATAATATTATCGAAGATCCCGGTTATTATAATGAAGTCATCAAGATGAAAGACTTGATGTTAACATTCTATCAAGCAACTGGAGATATTGTACCGAATCGTCGGGATAAACGCTAATGATTACTTTGCTATATACTCTAATTATCCTAATCGCTACTACTGCTGGAGCGTTAGGTGGTTTAGGAGGTGGCGTTATTATCAAACCATTATTTGATGCGATTGGGGTTCATGATGCCAGTACGGTTGGAGTTTATTCAACCCTGGCAGTATTTACAATGTGTATTGTTTCAATTGGGAAACAATTAAAAAATGGATTTAGTTTTGATTTAAAGATGGTTATATCAATATCACTAGGATCATTATGCGGTGGTTTAGCTGGTGAGAAAATCTTTAGTGTTATTGCAGCTGATTTTAGCAATAGTACTGTTAAAATTATCCAGGCGACCTTACTTGCAATCTGTTTAGTTGTGATTTTAGGATATACAATTAATAAAAATAAAATCAAACATTATCATTTAAAAAATATCATCGCTATCTTTGCAGTAGGATTATTTTTAGGTAGTATTTCCATCTTTTTAGGGATTGGCGGCGGGCCATTAAACGTAGCTTTATTAATGATTTTATTCTCGTTTACAATCAAAGAAGCAACTATTTATTCAATTGCTACAATCTTTTTCTCCCAAATATCCAAAATAACAACGTTATTAATTACTAAGGAATTATTTACCTATGATTTAAGTTTAGTACCTTATATATGCGTATCAGCAATAGTTGGTGGAATGATGGGAACGATTATTAATCAAAAAATGTTAGAATCACGAATTACCCAGTTTTTTAATGGATTAATAGCAGGTTTATTAGTCCTTTCTCTTTATAATATTATTAGTAATATCATGTAAAAAGGAAGAGGACATAAAGGTATTAGAAATTGAAAAGTTAAGCAAGTTTAATGGTGTAATTTGACAGTAGCTAAACAGATTAAAGCAAATGTTAGTTTGCGTAAATTAGATTCTGCAACTGAAGGAGATGGGAAATGATGCTACTAGGATTGTCAGCGAGGAGAAAGACTGGAATGATGATCTAAAAAAATTCAAGGGAATCACTAGTAAAAGTATTGCTCAGAGAAGGAAAGAAGCAATGTCCAAATCTAAAGAAAATATTTGTAAAAAAGAATATTCTAAAAATATCAAAAGAGATTCTATAGTAGTAGAGAGATAGAAAAACTTTTTGTATACATAATCATGTTACAGGATGAATCCAAGTAAAAAAGAATATATTTACGCATAGATAGGTATTATTGACGCAATTAATTATTATAAGAACCAATAAAATATTCGATACTATACATACTTGATATTAAGTTGGGTATATTATATAATGTGCTTAGGCAAGATAGTACCTATGCCACGGTAATAAAAAAAGGAGCAGGGCAATGCTCCTTTTTTACTGTGCTAGTTGCCTTAATTCTTTCTATCTAGCCACTTGCAAATGCAATGGCAAATTACATCTGCTGCGATAGAAGTCAATATAGTACCTAAAACCTCCACGGTAATCACCTCCTTCCGATTAGCAGGAGGCAAGCAACGCTATGATTATATCATAATTTTATATTCATATTAATAGTTGAGTGGATATTAAAACTTTATTTATACGCCAATTGAAGAATCTGCTTTTGATTTAAATTCAAAGTGTAAAAATGAGATGAGAGGATATTTTTGTTTTCATAAAAATGTCTTTATATGTAAAATAGGTAGATTCTTTTACATTACTAAACTCATAGATAAAATTTATAACTTTAATAATGTAATTTAAATAAGTTGTATATACTATAATGAAATTATTCACAATAATACTGTTGTTTCTGTCTCTAGTTAGTTTAAAGTATTTAAATTTAGTGGGCCTGTTTTACTTTTAAATGTTATAATATGCATGTCTAAAAAATGGGAACTGATTATTTTCAATAAAATTTAATTTAAGATGACTATCTAGTATATCTTAAAACTCAGTGTCCAGGAGACAGGAAATAAAAATTTAATTCTGTATAATAGGAAAAATTGATAAATATACTAATCAAGAAATTTGGAAACTATGCTCGAAAATGGAGGTTCTAACTTTAATGAAAAAAATAATACTAATAATTATTAATCTAATATTGGTTGTAACACTATCTGGCTGTTCAACAGCTGAATCTGAGCCTGCAGGTACTAATAATACCAATGATAAGACACAGTTAATAACTGAAAATATACCAGATTATACAGATAAAATTTATGTAGAAGTTAATGGAAATAAAGCAGAATTCAGTGATGAAGATAAAAAACGAACAGATGCTTTTGAACTGTACACTGATTTAGACGAATTAGGGCGCTGCGGTGTTGCATATGCAAATATATGTAAGGAATTAATGCCGACTGAAAAGAGAGGCTCAATTGGAATGATAAAACCATCTGGATGGCAGCTTGCTAAATATGATTCGGTTGATGGAAAATATTTATACAACAGATCGCATTTGATAGGATTTCAACTGGCAGGTGAAAATGCCAATGAAAAGAATCTGATCACGGGAACAAGATATTTTAATGTAGAGGGTATGCTCCCGTTTGAAAATGAAGTAGCTGAATATGTTAAAGAAACGAATAATCATGTTTTGTATAGAGTTACACCTGTTTTCAAAGATACAGAGCTGGTTGCCAGAGGTGTTAAAATAGAAGCTTATTCAGTTGAAGACAGTGGTCAAGGTGTAGAATTTAATGTATTTGTCTATAATGTTCAGCCTGATATTACAATCAATTACCAGGATGGAACAAGCAGCGGAAACGGTCAGATTGTAGATGGTGTAGTTAAAGATAAAGAGACTCATAATTCTGGAGCAGTAATAGGGAATAAGAATACCAAAGTATATCACGATAATGACTGCGGTTCTCTTCCTAAGGAGGAAAACCGTACATATTTTGGTAGTGAAAATGAAGCAGTAGATGCAGGATATACTCCGCATAGCAGTTGTATTAATTAAATCTGAAAACCTTAATTTGTCAGTTAAAAGTAAATAATTAATGTTTAAGTGTGTAGTTCGTTGAATTACGCACTTTTAAATTTTATAATCGTTTTGGAATCAGTTTAATTACTATGATGTGTTAATAATTAAATAAGCATAGATAAAATATGTCTTTCAACCATCATTATATTTGACGCATACAATAATTAGGTATTTATTTGTTTTTCGAGCGATAGTTTTCCCAAGATATTGAATTGATGTTTTTTATTACATTATTAAATAATGGAGCATTTTTTTTATCGTAAATAGCATAAAAATTTAGAGTTGCTACTGAATCTATTATAGGAATATAAACTTTATTTTCGCTATTTTTAAGAGATGGAATGGTAAGATTTGTTCTAAATACAGGAAGGCTAGAAGATTTTACAAGTATATTATATGTATCTACATTATCCTGAAATAGGAAATTACTGGTAGGCATATTTTGTGTAGTGATATCGTACCAGTATCCTATTCTGCTTAATACTAAAAAATTATAGCCATCTATATCTTTAAAACTAACCGCTTTAAACTTTGATAATTCGTGGGTTTTATCAACGCTTATATATAACTGTTCCTTACATATCTCTTTGCATTCACAATTAGGCAATTTCATTGGGTAATCTAAGATAATCATGGAGTATAGGTGATTTCTAAATGATTTAATTAAAACTTCATTGTCATTTATTATTTCGCCGATAGAATGATCTAATAAACTTTGAATACCCCATAGTGGTGCAGGTGCATTTGATCCAATTGTTATTCTAAAGTTTTGTTGGAATAAAGCGTTTGTAGATAGTTTTAAGAGTTCTACCTCACTTAAAATCTTTTTTGCATGAGCGATTACTTCTTCGCCGTACATATTTAAAACTAATCTGTTTTTTACACGATCAAATAACGCAAATCCAAATTCATCTTCTAGTTTTTTTATAGCTTTGGTGATGGACGGTTGTGAGACATGTAGTTGATTTGCTGTCTCTAATAATGTTTTATATTTTTCCAATGCAACCAGGTACTCTAACTGATATAATTCCATGATGCTCACCTCAATATATATTATAACCTATAGTTATAATTATATGCAAATCATATATTATTTTTATTAACTAGTGAATAGTATAATAAAGATGAAAGGAAGGGATTGTTAATGATTTTATACTATACGTCAACAGGAAATAGCTTATATATTGCAAAACAATTAGGAGGTGAATTGATTTCAATTCCACAAGCACTAAAAGAAGATAATTTAATATTTGAAGATGATGTGATTGGAATTGTCTGTCCAGACTATTCTGCAGAATTACCAAGAACTGTTAGAAAATTTTTAGAGAAAGCTACACTCAAAGCAGATTATGTTTATGTTATCATTACTTATGGGAAGTTAGATAGTATTGTAGCTTATTGGACAAAAGAATTTGCACAAAAACATGGTATTCATTTGGATTATGTTAATACTGTTTTAATGGTTGATAACTGGTTACCTAGTTTTGATATGTTTGAAGAAATGGCTATTGATAAGGAAATACCAAAACAGTTGGAAAATATTAAGAAAGACATTAAAATTAGAAAAAAATTTGTGAAAGGATATACCATTGAGGATAAAACAGCTTGGGAAAGTGTTTCAAAGAGAAATAGAGAATCACCTGAATGGACAGATGGAACAGCGTTACATTGTGATATAGATAAATGTAATGGCTGCGGTATTTGTACAAAAGTTTGTCCAGTAGGAAGAAATATAATAAAAGATGGTAAACGTTTTGAAGTGACAAACAAATGTGATTTCTGTTTAGGATGTATACATGCATGTCCAAGAAATGCATTTTATTTAACAATCAATGATAAAAACCCAAACGCGAGATATAGAAATCCGAACATTAATATAAAAGAAATTATGGATGCAAATAATCAAAGATAGAGAGAAATAGAGGAAAAGTTACCATCAGTGAGATTATGAGTGTTTATGATTCTCAATCTTAGAACAGAAGAGCATCTGGAACAATTAAAAGAATCTCATTTCAAAAAGGTTTAATTATCAGCTGTTTTTTTAGATATAATTGTAAATAATTATATTGAAACTGTTACAGATACCTGTGTTGAAATTAAAAATGGCTTCAACGTCATATACAAGAATCAATTACTAAGAGTAATTAAAATAGTACTATTTATTAATGAAAGATGAAATAAAAATGTTTATACAGTTATTATGTAGAAACTTATAAATTATAAATATTTCATTGCGTGGATTAGAATATGGACTTTAATACTTTTAGAGGGTATAGAAGAAAACAATGCAGTAATAATGAAGTACAAATATAGGAGGAATTATAATGAAAACATTTAATTTAAATAATAATGAAAATATCCCGGTTATTGGATTTGGAGTTTTTATGATACCAAATAATGGTCCAACATATGAAGCAACTTTAGCTGCATTAAAAGCCGGTTATCGTCATATTGATACTGCAGCTGGCTATATGAATGAAAGTGATGTAGGTAAAGCTATAAAAGATAGTGGTGTACCGAGAGAAGAAATATTTATTACTTCTAAGTTATGGCTACAAGATTATGGTTATGAAAATGCGAAGAAAGGAATTGACAATTCATTAAAAGCATTAGATACTGATTACATTGATTTGTATTTATTGCATCAACCATATGGAGACTATTTAGGTTCATGGAGGGCTTTAGAAGAAGCTGTAGAAGAAGGAAGGATAAAATCTATTGGTATTTCTAATGTTACAATTAATTTATGGAATAAGTTTAAAGATGGAATGCATATGATGCCAGTTGTGAATCAAGTAGAGTTCAATCCTTTTACACAACAAAAAAAATTGAAGGAAGAAATGTCCAAGTATAATATTCGTTTAGAAGCTTGGTATCCATTAGGGCATGGTAATAAAGATTTATTAGAAAATGAAACAATTGTTTCTTTAGCTAATAAATATAATAAAAATGCTGGACAGATTATTTTGAGATGGATTTATCAAGAAGGAGTAATTTCTTTGCCTAAATCAACAAATATAGAAAGAATGGAAGGAAATATAGATATTTTTGATTTCGAATTGAATAATCAAGAAATGCAATCTATAAGAGATTTGGATACTGGAAAACCAACACATAATCCGGAAGATTCTGCTAATGAAACAAGATTAATGGGATTAAAAATACACGATTAAAAGGAGAAATTAATAATGGATTATATTACATTAAACAATGGCGTTAAGATGCCTCAAGTAGGATTCGGTGTTTTTCAAATTAAGGATAAAGAAGAATGTGTAAGAGTTATTTTAGATGCAATTGATGCTGGATATCGTTTGATTGATACAGCGCAATCTTATGGTAATGAAGAAGCGGTCGGTGAAGCCATTAAAAAAACAACAGTTCCACGTGAAGAACTATTTATTACAACAAAAGTATGGATTTCAAATTATGGCTCTGAAAATGCAAAGGCTTCTATAGAAGACTCGTTGAATAAGATGCAATTAGATTATTTAGACTTGGTATTGCTTCATCAACCATTTAAAGATTATTATGGGGCTTATCGGGCTTTAGTTGACTTATATAAAGAAGGAAAGATTAAAGCCATTGGTGTTTCTAATTTTTATCCAGATCGTTTAGTTGACCTATGTTTGGATATGGATGTTATTCCTGCTGTTAATCAAGTAGAAGTTAATCCATTTCATCAACAAAATTTAGCATTGGAATATAATCAAAAATATAGTGTACAATTAGAAGCCTGGGCACCGTTTGCTGAAGGAAAAAATGGTATTTTTGAAAATAAGATTTTGAGTGATATTGGTAAGAAGTACAATAAATCGATAGGTCAAGTTATTTTACGTTGGCTAGTACAGCGAGGAATAGTACCTTTAGCCAAGACTGTAAGAAAGGAACGGATGGAAGAGAATATAAATATTTTTGATTTTGAATTAAGCCAAGAAGATATGAATATAATAGCTCAAATGAACAAGGATAAAAGTTCTTTTTTCTCACATTATGATCCAAAGACAGTAGAAATGATTTGTGGCTTAAAACGTTAATTTACTTAGTTTAGATAAATGATGGGTATTTGCACAGGTACTTTAAAGTATTTGTGCTTTTATTATATATATATATATTTAACTAACATTTTATTATATTTTATCAATAAAAAAGCAGAGCAACGCTGGTGTTGCCCTGCATAGATGAGATCCAACAGATTGGAGTATTCCCATATGCTCATAAACCAAAGATAAATGAGAAAGTTATTGGTTATATTCAAAGTGCTGATGAAAACGGCAGATTGCAATAAGAAATATGACTTTGAACACCTGATAAATCAGTGTAAAAGGGATATGTTTGAATTTAGTGAAAATGAGCTAGTAAAAATGTATCTTGATGGGGATATTTTTTACAGTTATTGAAGCTTGCTTGAATTATCCTGAATGCAGATACATAAAGAAAAAATAGGGCATAACTTTTGATATTTAATACGCTGGTATTTTCCGTTCTCGTCTTTGCAGGGTTGATTGAAGCTGATAGCTGTATTTCGGGTTGTTTTATAAAGTGAAACTGGCACATAAATAAGTCCAAAGCTTATAGCACTTTTGTGTGCAACTGCCATATTATCATTCCTTCTTCGTTAATATTAGATTTGACGGGAATAAAGTAAAATAAACTATAATTATTCATATGTTGATAATTTATTCTTATTTTGGAAGCAGTTTAATTATTATTGAAATATCAATAACAACGGTAAAAGTAGGAGCTGCGTTTAAGCTTTTATCTTCGTTAATATCATAATAAAAAGGTACAAAAACAACTAAAAAACATGAAATATAAAAAAGAGCTATGTATTATCTGGAAAGTGCAGACTCATTTTAAAGAACTTCCTTTTTATCGGTTTTTTGAATATAATTCTTTCGTTTATGAAGATTTGTCTCATAGTTTTTACTGAATACGCAAGCATATAAGATATCTAACAAATAATGAATAGCTTGATTAGAGGCAAAAGGAGCAATTTTAGCATATATTTCTTCTTTATACGGCATATAAAGATGTGCATTTGTACAAGTAATCAGTTTATTATCATGGTATCCTGTTATGGATATTGTGGGACAAGGTGAATTGATAATAACAGAAGACAAATCTAAATCATGAAAGGTTTCACCAGAATAAGAAATGAATAAGCAGCAATCATTTTTTTTCAAGGTTTGAAAGATAAAGCTAAAATCATCTCTATTTGTAATAATGGTAACAGGTTTAAAAAGAAATCTCATCTTATATTGAAAGTCATATGCCATTGTAGAAGTATTAGACATAGCAAATATATAAATATGATGGCATGACGATAAAAAAGTGACACATTTTGCAAGTTCGTCATGTTGAATCAATTGTGCAGTTTCATGAATAATCTGGCTCTCAAGTTGTTCAATGCGAGAAACAATTGTTTGCATAGAATCTTGATAGGAAAAAGGAAAATTAGCATCTATATTATTATGAGAATGAGTCAGATAATTTTTTTCTGTATAAAGAGCCGATCGTAATGAAATCCAACCATCATAACCGATTTTTTTTGCCAATCTTATAGTTGTTGAGGGGGATGTATAAGTTGCTTTAGAAATATCTAAAGCTGAGAGAGTCAGTAAATTTCCTTCATATTGAATTAAATACTTAGCAACTGAGACTTCGTTAGGTGATAAAAGTTCTGTATTCTGTAGCTTTTCTAAGACAAACATGATAAAACCTCCGTTACCCATATTATAGATAGAATTGGAATTTAATTCCACTTTTATTCTCTTTTTCAAGAGAATTTTTGAAAAGCTGCGTCATGATATATGAGGTATGTTGAAATTATAACTATTTTTTTTAATAATAAAAGTAAGCAGAGATATAAATTTGCTTATCAAACTAGCATATAAGGAGGAATGAAGTATGAGCTTTTCAAAAGATTTTTTATGGGGAACTTCAGTGAGCGCTGCACAAATAGAAGGAGGATGGAATGAAGGAGGAAAAGCCCCAGTACAGGTTGATTTCGCAAATGTTGGGTCAGCTTCTTCAAGTGGGAGGCAGCTGATTTATAAGAAAAAAGATGGAAGCAAAGGACAATTGACTGGAGCCTATGCAATGTTTCCGCATTTACCGGAATATGGAGAATATGCATCTTTTGATGATATTTATTATTCAAACCGTAAGGCTTCAGATTTTTATCATCACTATAAGGAAGATATTGCTTTAATGGCAGAAATGGGATTTTCTACATTTAATACAAGTATCTCATGGGCACGTATTTTTCCTCACGGGATCGAAGGTGGTGCTAATCAGGAAGGTATAGAATTTTACAGAAAGGTTTTCAAAGAATTAAAGAAATATCATATTGAGCCTATCATTACACTTTATAAATATGATGAGCCTATTTATTTTGAACAGACATATGGAGGATGGACTAATCGTCAAATGATTGACGAATTTGTTGAATTTGCTCGTGTGTGTTTAACGGAATATAAGGATTTGGTTAATAAATGGATAACTTTTAATGAAATCAATGTCTTGATGTTGTTCAGAAATCTACCTCACGATCAAAAAGTAGCACAAAAACGTTATCAGGAATTACATCATCAATTAGTTGCTTCAGCAAGAACTGTCAAACTTGCACATCAGATCAATCCTCAAAACAAAGTCGGTTGTATGATAGCGGGAATGTGTACGTATCCTTTAACTCCTGATCCAAAGGATGTTATGGATAATTATAAATATTTTCAGGATATTTTCTGTTATACAGCAGATGTAATGATTAGGGGTCAATATCCATCGTTTGCGAATAGAATGTGGAAAGAAGATGGAATTCACTTGGAAACAAGTGAGAATGACTGGAAAGACTTAAAGGAAGGAACTGTAGAATTTTTAGGTTTTTCTTATTATATGTCACAATGTCGTACAACACATACATATGCTAATACGACAAAAGGAAATATTTTTACGGGTTATGAAAATCCGTACTTGCAAAAAAGCGAGTGGGGATGGCAGATTGATCCATTAGGATTCAAATATTTCATGCATTTAATCTATGACCGTTATCAAATTCCATTGCTTGTTATTGAAAATGGTTTGGGTGCTAAAGATATAGTAGAAAGTGATGGAACTATCCATGATGATTATCGTATTAACTATTTACGTGAACATATTTCAGCTATGAAAGAGGCAGTTGAAGAAGGAGTCAATGTCATAGGTTATACAACATGGGGTGGAATTGATTTAATCAGCGCCAGCACAGGACAAATGGAAAAAAGATATGGATTGATTTATGTGGATACAGATGATCAAGGGGAAGGAACTTATAATCGTTATCGTAAAGATTCTTTCTATTGGTATAAGAAGGTGATCGAAAGTTATGGAGAAGACTTAGATTAATAATCTGAATAAAAATAAATGTTATAAAAAAGCATCATAAAGTACCTTTAAAGAAGTAGAGAGGAGCTCAGTGATTGAATGAACAATATTAAAAGATTCATAATAAATCAATGACTAATCTACAGACTGAAAGAATATATTCATATGTGCTTGAAATATTCAGTCTTGCACTGGCTAAAATATTATTTTGAACTGAAAGAGTTGCAGAAATTTACAACTCCTCTGCCATACTATGGAGTGCAAGACTTCTTAAGTAAAAATATAAAATGCCTACGTAGATAGATTTCATTTATAACTATTTGTGCTTTATAGCCGTGGGTGGGAAGGAATGTGTGGTTAATATGGAAGAGAATTTAAGTTTAATTAAAGAATGGGATAAAACTTTCCCAAAGAGTGAGAAAGTCAAACATAAAAAAGTAACTTTTCATAATCGTTATGGAATAACACTTGTGGCAGACTTATATGAACCAAAAGAATATCAGGGACAGTTGGCTGCGATTGCTGTCTGTGGACCTTTTGGTGCGGTTAAAGAACAGGCATCAGGATTATATGCGCAAATAATGGCAGAAAGAGGATTCTTAACTATGGCTTTTGATCCTGCATATACAGGAGAAAGTGGCGGGACACCTCGTTATATGGCCTCTCCAGATATCAATACAGAAGATTTTCAAGCAGCTGTGGATTTCTTATCGGTTCAAGATAATGTCGATCTTGAAAAAATTGGTATTATAGGTATTTGTGGTTGGGGTGGACTTGCTTTAAATGCTGCTTCTATTGATACAAGAGTCAAAGCAACAGTGGTTTCAACAATGTATAATATGTCAAGAGTTGCTTCAAAAGGATATTTTGATGCTAATGACAGTGAAGGAGAAAGATATCAACTTCGTCAAAGCTACAATGCTCAAAGAATTAAAGATTATCAAGCTGGAATATATCAAAGATCAGGAGGAGTCGTTGATCCATTACCGGCAGATGCTCCATTTTACGTTAAAGATTATTACGATTATTATAAAACACATCGTGGATATCATAAACGTTCATTAAATTCTAATGATGGATGGAATATTATTGGAACAATGTCATTTTTAAATCAATCAATTTTACAGTATACAAATGAAATTAGAAATGCTGTATTGATTATTCACGGTGAAAAAGCACATTCTTGTTATATGAGCAAAGATGCTTATCAAGATATGATGATTAATAATCCATGTCCTGAAAATAAGAAATTATTAATTATTCCTGATGCAGTACATACTGATTTATATGATCAAATGGACATTATTCCTTTTGATAGAATTGTAGATTTTATGAATACTTATTTGAAATAAAAAAGAGGCAAATTGCCTCTTTTTTTGTGAGAAATATAGCAAAAAAAATTGTGCCTTTTTTGTAAACCAGATATGCTATGCTTTTTATATAGTTATTA
>OLOY01000186.1_pt1 | contig 57135 bp, 40 predicted proteins | sample 1672771 | NCBI WGS metagenome assembly OLOY01 (sample SAMEA3136722, study PRJEB25190) | human gut metagenome
CAGTATGGATAATATCAGCAAAAATAAGGTATCTGCTGTCGGAACAGAAAAAGTTGTAAAGTGGTGTAAATTATAATAATCAGAGTCACTTCCTATAATATAAGAAATGACTCTGACTTCATTTGTCATGAGTTTCTAATAAAAATATTTATTGTGAAAAATGTTAGAACCCGTCAGTTGGAAGTATTTCTCTCTAAATTTTTGCGGCGCTTAAATTCTAATGGCGAAGCGTTGAACTGCTTCTTAAATGCCGAAGAAAACTTGCTTTGATTCAAATAACCAACTTGTTCTGCAATTTCCGATACAGATAAGTTTGTAGTAGTGAGTAATTCAGCAGCTCGTTGCATACGAACTTCACGTAAATAAATTGATATATTTTGACCATAAACTCCGCGAAAGTAGTTCTTCAGGCTGGTTTCACTGACGGAAAACTGTGCAGCCAGTTCCCACGCAGGATGGTGTTGGCGCAGATCAGAAGTGATGATTTTTTCCACACGTTTTGCAATGTCTACCTGTGTTTCTGTGAAGAATGTGCAGGCTTGGGAAGGTGGTATTTCTTTCAGATTTTGAAGCAGTGAAAACAGGGCAAGGGTATAGATTTTCATTTGTGGGATTGCCAGCGGAACAGAAATATCCAGTAATGACCACAGCTTTTTTAAGACTTCTTCTATCTCAGTCGTAACCGACGCAATATAAGTACCCCCATCCGGGCAGTAAAGATCTCTGAGTCTGTGGAAATCAATATCAAATTCAGCCTCTACCCAGGAACTTTGAGCATTTACGGTATCCATATCCACAAAAAACTCAATTCCTTCATAGATTCGGCGGGGATAAACGTATTGCTGTCTGGCGAATCGTTCGGTTAAGGATATCTCCCCATCTTTCACATACACAAAGTTCCCGTTATTCAGGATGAGTTCACATCGTCCTGTTACACAGTAATTTAAGAGCAATGGTCCTGTTTCCATGGAGCCATTATCGTGAAAGTCTGGGGCTGTCCAGACAGGAGAGTTCACAAAAATATAAGCCAATGTAACTCCTGGGAACAGAGGGAAAAAAGTCATGGAACCTTTCCCGTCTCTCTCCTTTAGAATGAGTTCTGCGCTAAATTCGCCCCGTTTTATAGATATACCTGGAATTTCAATGCTTTTCTTGATAATTTCATCTATCTTCATTTTCTAACTCCTGTCATTTGGTCTGTTAACCGCTCTGTTTGAGCCTTGCACTTCTATTATAAGATCACAGTCAAAGTCAGTCAACAGAAAAACTCGGTGCTGTTTGGAGCTAAAAAGATGATTGGTTGTAGAGAATCAGCCGGTACTATGCTATCCTATAAAAAAGGTTAGAAGATACTAACTGGAAAATGAATGTGGAGGTATTCATCATGAATAACAAGTTACAAGCAAAAGACCTCATTAACCTTGGTCTGTTCACGGTTCTTTACTTTGTCATTGGCTGCTGTGTCGCCATTCCGATTGGGTTTGTCCCGATCTTTCTTCCTGTTCTCGGAAGCCTGTGGTCGCTGATTACCGGTATCCCTTTCATGCTGTTCCTCACAAGGGTTAAGAAATTCGGCATGGTTACAATCATGGGTGTTTTGAGCGGCCTGCTGATGGGACTTACCGGCATGGGATTTTGGGGTGTTCCTATGGGACTGATTTTCGGCCTGCTTGGGGATCTCATTTTGAAATCCGGCGACTATAAAAGTGCAAAGAAAAGCATCCTTGGTTATGCTGTATTTAGCCTGTGGATGGTAGGTACATATATTCCGATGTATTTTATGGTCGAGGACTCCTGGGCCAGCTTTGCCGCCAGCTTCGGGGAGGAATATGCCGACCGGGTAATGGCGGTTATGCCGATGTGGAGCATTATCCTTGTGGTTGCCGGGATTTTTGTCTTTGCCATTTTGGGCGGACTGCTTGGAAAAACGCTTCTGAAAAAACATTTTGCGAAAGCGGGCATCGCATAATGGAGGGGGTATCCTTTTCCGCCACAACGGACAAAAGGAAAGGAATCCGGCTCGACCCGCGTACGAAGTTGATTTTGCTGTTGACGGTTGCTACATTGATGTTCAGCACCAGCAACGAAGGGATTATGAATTTTGTAAAACCTGTGTTAAGCCTAATCCCCTTTGTGCTGATCCTGTCGGAACGCCGTTTCAAAACGGCAGGCAAGTACCTGCTTTTATATCTCACCTGCTTTGCACTGGAACGCATAGCGCTGACGACATTAAGCGATCTGCTGTCCTTTGTGGTTTTGGCGATGACATCCATTATGACGCGGTTTGCCCCTGGTATTATGACGGGGGCTTGGCTGCTTTCCTCCACCTCAGTCAGTGAGTTTATCGGTTCGATGGAACGTATGCACCTGACAGAGAAAATCGTCATCCCTTTGTCTGTTATTTTTCGTTTTTTCCCTACGATCAGCGAAGAATACCAGGCGATCAGTGATGCAATGAAAATGAGGGGTATCCGGTTTGGAGGGAAAAATCCATTTTTGATGGTGGAATACCGTCTTGTACCGCTGATGGTGTCTGTTGTGAAAATCGGAGATGAACTTTCCGCCGCTGCACTGACGCGGGGGCTTGGCGCTCCGGTCAAACGGACTAACGTATGTCAGATTGGTTTTCATGTTCAGGACATGATTGTGATCCTGCTCTGTGCTTTATGTTTCGCTCTGTTTTTGCTGGGACAGTATTTTTCTTTTTAAGGGGGTGAGCTTATGATAAAGATTGACCATATTTCATTTTCTTATGGAGAAGAGAATGAAAATACCGGCGGTGTTCGGGATATTGATCTAAATATAGAGGATGGTCAGTTTGTTGTCCTTTGCGGTGAAAGTGGGTGTGGAAAAACTACGGTCACCCGCCTGATTAATGGACTGATCCCCCATTATTATGAGGGAAAGATGACGGGAGAAGTATGGGTAAATGGAGCCAAGGTTTCCGAACAGCCCCTTTACGATACAGCTGCAGTTGTGGGCAGCGTGTTTCAAAACCCCCGGTCCCAGTTTTTCAATGTGGATACCACCAGTGAAATTACATTTGGCTGCGAAAATCTTGGACAGCCAGAAAAAGACATCCGGGAACGGCTGGCAAAAACGGTTCGGGACTTCCGGCTGGAGAAGCTGATGGACCGTAATATCTTCCACTTATCTGGCGGGGAGAAACAAAAGATTGCCTGTGCCGGGGTATCCATTATGGAACCGGATGTTCTCGTTATGGACGAACCCTCATCTAACCTGGATGCGGCTTCCATCCTTGATTTGAGAAAGATTCTTGCGTTTTGGAAATCGCAGGGGAAAACAATCATTGTATCGGAACATCGGCTTTATTATCTTCGCGGTCTAGCGGATCGGTTTATCTATCTGGCAGACGGGCAGGTGAGTCATGATTATTCTGCGGCAGAATTTGAGCAGCTCACGGAGCAGCAGCGTTCCGATATGGGACTGCGCACGTTTGCTTTGGAGCGTCTCCTGCCTCCGGTTTTACCGCAGCAGGCAAAGACCGCCCTTGCGCTTCGTAATTTCCACTTTGCCTATAAAAACGAACCGGAAACCTTACATATCATGGATTGTGAAATCCCTACGAACCGGATCGTTGGAATTATCGGGAATAACGGCGCCGGGAAATCCACTTTTTCACGCTGTTTCTGCGGCTTGGAGAAGCGCTGTGGGGAGATTGTCTGGAACGGAAAGAAATACCGTCCGAAAGACCGGCTGAATACCTGCTATATGGTCATGCAGGAGGTAAATCATCAGCTTTTCACCGAGTCGGTCCTTGATGAAGTGCTGATCAGTATGGAGGAAGCAAACCAGAAGCGGGCAGAAGAAATCCTAAGTCGGTTAGATTTACTGGATTTTAAGGACAGGCATCCCATGTCCCTGTCCGGTGGCCAGAAACAAAGGGTTGCGATTGCTTCGGTAATCGCTTCAAAACGCTCGATCCTGTTTTTTGATGAACCGACCAGCGGCCTTGATTACAGGCATATGAAAGAGGTTGCAAATGTATTGCGGCAGGTCAGGGATGCCGGAATCACTGTGTATGTCATTACCCATGACCTGGAACTGATTTTAGATTGCTGTACGGACATCATTCATCTTGAGGATGGTTCGATTATCGACCAGTACGGAATGGATGAAGATGGTCTCAGAAAAATAAGAGAATACTTCATAAAGGGGGTATCTGAAAAATGAAGGAAGAAAAGAAAGCGTCGCCAATAAGTGTTTTATTGGGATGGGGCAAACCGTATCACGGAAAATTCATCGGCAGTGTCGTCCTTGCGGTTTTGGGTGTTGCTTGTCAGATGGTGCCTTATTTCTGTGTGGCGCATATCGTCACAATGATGTTGGACGGGGAGCAGGATTTTTCCCGTTATGTGACAACTTGCATGGTCGCACTTTGCGGCTACCTGGGGAAAGTGCTGTTTTCCAGTCTGTCAACGACCGTTTCCCATACAGCGGCCTATTACACGCTGCGGGATATCCGGGGGAGGCTGACAGGGAAACTGGCCCGCGTTCCGATGGGGACGATCCTGGATACTCCGTCCGGTCAGTATAAAACAACGATTGTTGACCGGGTGGAAGGGATGGAATCCACGTTTGCACATCTCATTCCGGAGATGACCGCAAACATCCTGGTTCCGGTGGTAATTGTCGTGCATCTTTTCATTATGGACTGGCGCATGGCGCTGTTGTCCCTTGTTACGCTGGTAGTCGGTCTTGCCGTAATGTCTGTCGGTATGATGAGTTACCCAAAGAAATGGGAGGGCGCGGTCAAAGCCGGGAAAGATATGGCGAACGCCATTGTGGAATATATCGGCGGGATTGAAGTTGTCAAGGCGTTCAGCCAGTCGGCCGGTTCCTACAAGAAATATTCGGACGCCGTGAATTACAATGCGAATTACTATGTGGAATGGATGCGGGAAAACCAGAAAACCATGAGTGCCTACAATGCGATCCTTCCCTCAGTGCTGATCTGTGTGCTGCCTTGTGGGTTTGCCTTCTGGCTGTCCGGCAGCCTGGAATTATCTGCGTTCCTCTCCATTGTGATTTTCTCCCTGGGGCTTGTGGGGCCGATCATGTCCGTCTTTACCTTTACGGATGACCTGGCTGTACTGGGAACCAATGTGGAGGAAATCAGCCAGCTATTGAACGCGGAAGAACTGGATCATAAAGATACGCCGGTAAATCTGGCAGATACCAGTATCGGACTCGACCATGTTTCCTTTTCCTATGATGGGGAAAACGAAGTGTTGCATGATGTGAGCCTTTCCATCCAGCCGGGAACCATGACCGCCCTTGTAGGACTGTCCGGTTCCGGCAAATCTACCGTGGCGAAGCTGATCGCTGGGTATTGGGATGTTACGTCCGGCAGTATTACCCTGGGCGGCCATGAACTGAAGGAGATACCGCTGTCTGAAATTGCCGCCCAGATTTCCTATGTATCGCAGGATAATTACCTGTTTAACCGCAGCATCCGGGAAAATATCCGCATGGGCAGGCCGGACGCCACAGATGCGGAGGTGGAGCAGGCAGCAAAACAAAGTGGCTGTGACACCTTTATCCGCAAGTTGGATCAAGGGTATGATACCGTTGTCGGCAGTGCCGGTTCCCATCTTTCCGGCGGTGAGCGGCAGAGGATCGCCATTGCCCGCGCCATGCTGAAGGACGCCCCTGTGGTCATTTTGGACGAGGCGACTGCATATATCGATCCAGAGAATGAGGCAGTTGTGCAGAAAGCAATCTCTGCCCTGACAGTGGGTAAAACGCTGATCGTGATTGCCCATCGCCTGTCTACCATTATCGGTGCGGACAATATTGTGGTGGTCAAGGATGGAACTATCCATGCCCAGGGAACGCATGATAAGTTACTGGAAACCTGTCCCCTTTACCGGGATATGTGGCAGGCGCATATCGGCGCAAAGGATCAGATGTAAGGGGGTGTTGTCAAATGTATGGAACATTGAAAAAAATTTTTGCGTTTGCTGGCAGCAAAGAGGGACTGCTGAAAAAATCCCTGCTGTTTGCGTTCCTCTCCGGCCTGTTTGCGGCTTTACAGTTTGCCGCCCTCTTTATCGTGGTGGAGGCGCTGGTATCCGATAACCGGGACAGCCGGTTTATCTGGATTTCTTTGGGCATCATGGCTGTTTCCCTGGTTGGAAGGATCATCACGACCTATTTCTCCACGATGGAGCAAACGGAAACCGGCTACTGTATGGTGGCGGAAAAGCGTATCCACATCGGAGACCGGCTGCGTTACATCTCGATGGGATATTTTAACAAGAACAGTATCGGGAACATTACCGCTATCGTTACCACTACGTTAGGGGATGTGGAAAATTCGGCGGCGCGTGTGCTGGTATCTGTGTTGGGAGGATTTTTCAATTCGGTGGCGTTTGTCATCGTCCTGCTGGTTCTTGACTGGAGGATCGGTCTGATTGCCGCTATCGGAGTCCTGCTTTATCTTGCAGCGGCGGAGCTAGCGCTCCGTAAATCTGCGCGCTTAAGCGGAGTGCGGCAGCATACACAGGAAAGCCTTGTGGAATCCGTCTTGGAATATATCCAGGGGATGGGGATCGTGAAAGCCTTCGGTATGGAGAAGGACAGCACACAGTCCATTGACAGCGCAATCAAGGCAAGCTGCCGGGATAGTCTGAAACTGACAAAAGCCAGTGTCCCCTATGATGCCCTGAAACAGGTTGTTGTCCGGGTGTTCAGTGTTTTGCTGCTCCTGGCCTCCATTTACTTCTGGCTGAACGGTTCCCTGTCATTGGCCTATGGCGTGATTTTGGTGATCGCTTCCTTTATGGTGTTCAATGATCTGGAAAACGCCGGAAACATGGCTTCCCTGCTGCAAATGCTGGCGGCTTCTATGGATACGGCAAACTCTATTGACGATACGCCGGTCATGGATGAAAAGGGTGCGGATGTGGTTCAGGCATCCTCGGAAATCGTATTTGATAACGTGGACTTTTCCTATAAGGTGAATGGCTGCGGAGCAGACAGAGAAGGTGGTCTGGGCCACGCAGACCGCAAGATTCTGGATCACGTCAGCTTTACGATTCCGGCCGGAACGACCACGGCCATTGTCGGCCCGTCCGGTTCTGGCAAGACGACTATGTGCAACTTAATTGCCCGGTTTTGGGATGTAGACGCCGGGAGGATTACGGTTGGCGGCAAAGATGTGCGGGATTTCAAGCTGGACAGCCTGATGAAGAATATCAGCATGGTATTTCAGAATGTGTATCTGTTTGCCGATTCGATTGAGAACAACATCAAATTCGGCTGCCCGGATGCCACGCACGAACAGGTGGTAGAGGCGGCGAAAAAGGCTTGCTGCCATGAATTTATTTCCGCCCTGCCCGACGGGTATGATACGGTGATCGGGGAAGACGGAGGAACCCTGTCCGGCGGTGAGAAGCAGCGTATTTCCATTGCCCGCGCCATACTGAAAGACGCCCCGATTATCATTCTGGATGAAGCCACAAGCAGCGTTGACCCGGAAAATGAAGAAGAATTGCAGCGGGCGATTGCGGAATTGACGCACGACAAGACCATTATTATGATCGCCCACCGTCTGAAAACTGTCCGGGGTGCGGACCAGATATTGGTGCTGGATGATTCCCATATCGTTCAGCGCGGCACTCATGCAGAACTGATCCAGCAGAAGGGCCTGTATGCGGACTTCGTATCCGCAAGGCAGGAAGCTATCGGCTGGAAACTGGCACAGTAAAGGAGGCGGCAATGAAGACGCTGAATGATTATATGGCAATGTCCTATCGTATGGAAGTTGTAGAAGATAAAACAGAAGGAGGATTTGTGGTTTCGTATCCGGATCTCCCTGGTTGTATTACCTGCGGAGAAACAGTGGAAAGTGCAATTTCAAATGCCCTGGATGCAAAAAAAGCATGGCTTGAAGCTGCATTAGAAGAAGGAGTAGAAATCAATGAACTGAGGGAATCAGTATGAATCAGTATTGCGTATATCTTCTTTCGAGGAATGATGCGGTATTCTCAAAATAGCAATTATAAGTAAGCAGCAAAGCATGTTATTGAGAGCGGAATGCACAGTAACATGGAAAGAGCCGATGAAAAAATAAGCAGTTGACAAAGAACAGGTACATTGTTATAATTGCCTACATGAACAAAGGCGTTCTTTCTATAGAAAAGTAACTGTAGAAAGTGCGCCATTTTTTATATCATTATAAAAAGAATCTATAAAACTTCCAGACAGGACAAAACTGTATCGAAGAATCATTAAGAAAGCAAAAACAGCAGAAACTATGCTGACAAGGAGTGAATGAAAATGGGGAATTATACCAGAGAAGAAATATTACAGATGGCTGAGGAGGAAGACGTGGAATTTATCCGTCTCCAGTTCACAGATATGTTCGGAACGCTGAAAAACATCGCCATAACTGCCCGGGAACTTCCCCGTGCACTGGATAACCGATGTATCGTAGATGGTTCCTTTATCGCAGGAATCGCAGGAGAATCCGAACCGGATATGTACTTAAGACCGGATCTTGACACCTTTGCAATTCTCCCATGGAGACCACAGCAGGGAAAAGTTGCCAGACTGTTATGCGATATCTATTGTCCGGACGGAACCCCTCATGAGAGAAGTCCGAGATATATCCTGAAGAAAACCGCCCGGGAGGCAAAGAAGGAGGGATACACCTGTCTGGTAGATCCGGAATGTGAATTTTTCCTTTTTCATACAGATGATAACGGAGTTCCGACTACTGTAACACATGAAAAGGCCGGATATCTGGATGTCAGTCCTGTGGATCTGGGTGAAAACGCAAGACGTGATATTGTATTAAATCTAGAAGACATGGGGATTGAGGTAGAATCTTCTCACCATGAAACTGCTCCTGCCCAGCACGAAGTAGATTTTAAATACGGCGAAGTTCGTACGATTGCAGACCGGATCATGTCATTCAAGATGACGGTCCGTACCATTGCCAAACGCCATGGACTTCATGCGACATTTATGCCGAAACCAAGGGCAGAAGTAAACGGCTCCGGAATGCACATTCATTTCTCCTTATTTAAAGATGGAAGAAATGTATTCGTCAATCCGGGAAATCCACAGGAATTAAGCGAAGAAGCTTATTACTTCGTAGGAGGTCTTCTGGCTCACAGCAAAGAGATGGCACTGATCACCAATCCTATCGTAAATTCCTACAAACGTCTGGTTCCGGGCTATGAAGCACCGACGGAACTGACATGGACAAAGAACAACCAGAATTCCCTGGTAAGAATTCCGGGATCCAGAGGTATGGAGACAAGGATCGAACTGAGAAGTCCGGATGCAGCAGCAAATCCGTATCTGGTATTTGCAGTATGTCTGGCAGCAGGACTGGATGGAATCCATAAGAAGATTTATCCGACTAAGTCCTCCAGTAGAGAGTTATCCGAAACAGATCAGAAAACAATGAAGATTGAAAATCTTCCGGGAAATTTGAACGAAGCAATTGATTACTTCGAACAGAGTGACTGGATCAAAGAAGTACTTGGAACAGAATTTTGTAAAGAATACGCAGCAGCCAAGAAAAAAGAATGGCTTCGCTATACAAGAGAAATTTCAGCCTGGGAAATCGAGGAATACTTATACAGAATTTAACCGAATCAAACAAGTCCCCTGTAGAAATTGTAAAAGGCAATAAGCAGTGGGTGGGGACTTGTTTGTATCAGGAGGAGCGAAGCTTTTTCTGATAAACTGCGAAGCAGTTATTCGGTTATGAGCAAGTAGCGAAGCGGATTGCGAACATCCGCTTGATCAAAATCAAACAAGTCCCCTGTAGAAATTGTAAAAGGCAATAAGCAGTGGACGGAAACTCAGACTGTAACAGAAATAGGAGTGGCAGAGTTATGAGCAGCAGCATTGTGATTGCGTTACCGAAAATTGAAGACGCAAAGAAAATCCGCACAATACTTAACAGACATGGGCTCACAGTAGCCTCTGTCTGCAGCTCTGTCTCTAACGCTCTGGCCAGTATCTCGGAACTTGACAGTGGTGTTCTGATATGCGGGTATAAGTTGACAGATGCCTATTATAAAGACGCTCTGGATGACCTGCCACAGTATTTTGAAATGCTGCTTCTGGCTTCTCAGCGTATTATAGATGAAGCACCGAATTCTGTCAGCACTGTACAGATGCCGATGAAAGCAAGCGTACTGGTAGATACGGTCAATGACATGCTCTATCATCTGGAACGCCGGATCAAAAAAGAAAAGAAGAAACCAAAGCCCAGATCAGAAAAAGAACAGAATTATATCTCGAATGCCAAACGCCTTCTGATGGAAAAAAACCAGATGACAGAAGAGGAAGCATATCGACACATCCAGAAATGCAGCATGGATTCAGGAACCAACATGGTAGAAACTGCACAGATGTTACTCATGCTGATGTATGATGAAATCTGATTTTTCAAACACGTTCTAAATAAAATATCCGAAAATAATAAGGAAAATTTTGTAAAAAATAACGATATTATTTTGACAGAATATGTGGTAATATACAAAATATATTTTTGTTCATATTAAGTTAGAGGCAAAATACATTTTGGCCCTGACATCATATTATATATAGAAAGAACACAAACAAACATAAAATAGATAATAACGGGAAGAATGATTACAAAGGCGTAATCAGAGAGTCTAGGGGATAAGTGTCTCCGGATTTTCTGATTACGCCTTTTTGATATTCCGGGGTTCAAGGTCAGAAAGTCGTTCATGCTTGCACGAAAAGACTTTTGAACTTGAAACTCATAGAGATATCACAAAGGTTTTCAGAAATGAAGAAATGGAGGATGAGGAAATGGAATTTATGGATGGAACATGGAAAAAAGAAATCAATACCTGGGAGGAACTCGTAGGTAATAATCTCCTGAACCAGGAAGCCGTAATCGAAGGCGCTGTTCACAGCATCCGTAATATGGGTGATGTGGCATTTATCATTCTTAGAAGAAGGGAAGGTTTATTCCAGACAGTCTATGAAAATGAAATGGCAAATGTTTCCATTCATGAATTGAAGGAAGCAATGACGATCAGGGTGAAAGGCATTCTGCATGAAGAAGAGAGAGCACCCCACGGAAGAGAACTTCGTATCCGTCATATTGATATCTTATCAACACCTGCAGAGCCGCTTCCAATGGCAATCGACAAATGGAAACTGAACACTTCCCTGGAAGCAAAATTAAACTACAGACCGATTTCCCTGAGAAACATTCAGGAGCGTTCCAAATTTAAAATCCAGGAGGCACTGACAAAAGCATTCCGTGATTATCTCTACGGACAGGGATTCACAGAAATCCATACTCCGAAAATAGGAGCCAGAGGAGCAGAGGGTGGAGCAAACCTTTTCAAATTCAGCTACTTCCATAAACCTGCAGTACTTGCGCAGAGCCCACAGTTCTACAAACAGATGATGGTTGGCGTATTTGACAGAGTATTTGAGACAGGTCCTGTATTCCGTGCTGAGAAACATAACACCAAACGTCACTTAAACGAATATACCAGTCTGGACTTCGAGATGGGATATATTGACAGCTTCGAAGAAATCATGGCAATGGAAACAGGATTCCTGCAGTATGCCATGAACCTTCTGAAAACAGAATATGCAAAAGAAGTACAGATCCTGAAACTTGAAATCCCGGACGTGTCCAAAATCCCGGCAGTCCGTTTCGATGTAGCCAAAGAACTGGTATCTCAGAAATACAACCGTAAGATCAGAAACCCATTTGACCTGGAGCCGGAAGAAGAAGCATTGATCGGACAGTATTTCAAAGAAGAATATGGCTCAGATTTCGTATTTGTCACACATTATCCGTCAAAGAAACGTCCATTCTATGCAATGGATGATCCGGAAGATGCAAGATTTACCTTAAGCTTTGACCTGTTATTCAAAGGCCTTGAGATTACAACAGGCGGACAGCGTATCCATGATTACAACATGCTGGTACAGAAGATTGAAGACAGAGGTATGACACAGGAAGGTATGGAGCAGTATCTGGATACCTTCAAACATGGTATGCCGCCTCACGGTGGTCTGGGAATCGGTCTGGAACGTCTGACCATGCAGCTTATCGGCGAAGAGAATGTTCGTGAAACCTGCCTCTTCCCGCGAGATATGAACCGACTGGAGCCGTAAATGAGTCAGAAATTTGGAAAGCTGTCTATATATTGACCGGAAGCGGCAGATTGATTCCGGGAAGAAAGAAATAAAAGCAATATAGAATGCTATAGACAGCATATATAAGGAGAAAATCATGGCAAAGATCATAGATGATGAAACAATGGAAAATGTCTGCATCCTGGCCAAGCTTTCCCTCTCAGAAGAAGAAAAGGAAAAAGCAAAAGCCCAAATGCAGAAAATGCTTGATTATGTAGAGAAACTGGATGAACTGGATACATCGGAAGTAGAGCCTATGTCCCATATTTTCCAGGATGAAAACGTATTTCGTGAGGATGTTGTCACAAACGGAGACAACAAAGAAGCAATGCTGGCAAATGCACCAAAAGCAAAAGAAGGACAGTATCAGGTTCCGAAAACCATAGGATAGGAGACAGGACAATGGAGTTGGAGAAATTAACAGCCCTGCAGCTTGGGGAAAAAATAAAACAGCGTCAGGTCAGCGTCCTGGATGGAGTAAAAACTGTTTTTGAACAGATTGAGAAACAGGATTCAGAAGTACACGCTTATCTTGACACATATAGAGAAGAAGCATATAAACGTGCAGAAGAAGTACAGAAAGGCATAGAGGACGGCACATACACCAGTCCTCTCGCCGGTGTACCGATCGCAATCAAAGATAACATCTGTATCAATGGAAAGAAAACTACTTGCGCATCAAAGATTCTCGAGAACTTTGTACCACAGTATAATGCAGAAGTCATTGACCGTCTGGAAAAAGCAGGTCTGGTCATTATCGGAAAAACAAATATGGATGAATTTGCCATGGGAAGTACCACAGAAACTTCTGCTTATGGCATTACCAGAAACCCATGGAATTTAGAACACGTACCGGGCGGATCTTCCGGTGGTTCCTGTGCAGCCGTGGCAGCAGGAGAAACTTATCTGGCACTTGGTTCAGATACAGGCGGATCCATCCGTCAGCCAAGCTCCTATTGTGGTGTAACCGGAATGAAACCAACCTATGGAACAGTATCCCGTTACGGTCTTGTAGCTTATGCATCTTCCCTGGATCAGATCGGCCCTGTAGGAAAAGACGTATCTGACTGTGCAGCTCTTCTGGAGGTCATCGCAGGACATGATACAAAAGACAGCACATCCATGAAAAGAGAAGACCTTCAGTTCTCAAAAGAACTGACAGGCGATATCAAGGGGATGAAATTCGGTGTTCCGGAAGAATATCTTGCAGAAGGACTTGATCCGGAAGTAAAAGCATCCTTTATGGGCGTACTTGATACTCTTAAAGAGATGGGCGCAGAAGTAGAATTCTTTTCCATCAAGACTATGGAATATATGATTCCTGCCTATTATATTATCGCCAGTGCAGAAGCAAGTTCCAACCTGGAACGTTTCGATGGAGTGAAATACGGTTTCCGTGCAACAGAATACGAAGGTCTTCACGACATGTACAAAAAAACCAGAACAGCAGGCTTCGGCGAGGAAGTAAAACGCCGTATCATGCTTGGTTCCTTCGTATTAAGCTCAGGTTATTATGATGCATACTATCTGAAAGCGCTCCGCACAAAAGCCCTGATCAAGAAAGAATTTGACCAGGCATTTGGCAAATATGATGTGCTCCTTGCACCTGCATCTCCATTTACAGCGCCGAAGATCGGTGAAAGCTTAAAGGATCCCCTTGCCATGTATCTTGGAGATATCTACACAGTAGCAGTCAATCTCTGCGGTCTTCCGGGAATCACAGTTCCATGCGGAAAAGACAGCAAAGGTCTCCCAATCGGTATCCAGATGATCGGGGACTGCTTCATGGAAAAGAAAATCCTGCGTGCAGCACACGCCTATGAAACCAGCCGCGGCTCCTTTGCCGTGCCAGGAGAAGGAGGCACCAGATAATGAAACAGTACGAAACAGTCATAGGACTTGAAGTCCATGTAGAACTTGCAACAAAAACAAAAATTTTCTGCGGATGCTCCACAGAGTTCGGAGGAGCACCGAATACACATACATGCCCGGTCTGCACAGGTATGCCGGGTTCCCTGCCTGTACTGAATAAGAAAGTAGTAGAATTTGCCCTGAAAGCAGGTCTTGCAGCTAACTGCCAGATTAATCAGTACTGCAAATTTGACCGTAAAAACTATTTCTATCCGGATAACCCGCAAAACTATCAGATCTCTCAGCTGTACCTGCCAATCTGCCATGATGGCTGGGTAGAGATTGAAACCTCTGCAGGCAAAAAGAAAATCCGCATCCATGAAATGCATATGGAAGAGGATGCAGGTAAACTGATCCATGATGAATGGGAAGACTGCTCTCTGGTAGACTATAACCGAAGCGGTGTACCGCTGATTGAGATCGTATCCGAGCCGGATATGAGAAGTTCTGAGGAAGTAATCGCCTATCTTGAAAAACTCCGTTGTATGATGCAGTATCTGGGTGTATCAGACTGTAAGCTTCAGGAAGGCTCCATGCGTGCAGACGTTAACCTTTCTGTCCGTGAAGTGGGAGCAGAAGAATTCGGTACCAGAACAGAGATGAAGAACCTGAACTCTTTCAAAGCCATTGCCAGAGCAATCGAAGGCGAAAGAGAACGTCAGATTGAACTGATCGAAGAAGGCAAGGCAGTTACACAGGAAACACGCCGCTGGGATGACAATAAAGAATATTCCTACGCCATGCGTTCCAAAGAAGATGCCAAAGACTACAGATATTTCCCTGACCCTGATCTGCCTCCAATCCATATTTCTGATGCATGGATTGAAGAGATCAAAGCAGAACAGCCGGAACTTCGCGAAGTGAAACAGGCCCGTTATCAGGAAGAGTACGGACTCCCGGCATACGATGCGGGAATCCTTACAGAATCCCGCCATCTTGCAGTACTTTTTGAAGAAACAGCAGCAATCTACGGAAATGCAAAGAAGACAGCAAATTGGTTTATGGGTGAGGTACTCCGCCTGACGAAAGATAAAGCTATGGATCCGGAACAGGTATCTTTCTCACCGAAACATCTTGCAGATCTTCTGGTAATGGTAGAAAAATCCGAAGTCAGCCCTCAGAATGCCAAGAAAGTTTTTGAGAAAGTCTTTGAGGAAGACATTGATCCTGTAGCCTACATTGAGGAACATGGTCTGAAGATTGTAGAAGACACAGGACTTCTGGAAGAAACCATCAACAGGATCCTGGATGCTAACCCAGGACCACTTTCAGAACTTCTGGGAGGTAAAGATAAAGTCATGGGCTTCTTTGTAGGCCAGATCATGAAAGAGATGAAAGGCAAGGCAAATCCTGCAAGTGCGCGCGAGACACTTATGAAAGAAGTAGAGAAGCGTAAATAAAATAAATCACCCCGGACATTATGCCGGGGTAAAAAATGTTACTGTTCACTCTGTTCACAGCAACACGCTTCGCGATGCAAAAAATATGAACCTCCTTGTACAATGCACAAGGAGTATCGTTTGCTTCGCAAACTTAATTTATGCTAATCGCATAAATTCGCGCGGTATGTCTTGGGTTTTCTGTGACCTTCGCTCACAAAAAACACCTCGCGGGATATTACCAGTGAACAGTAATGTTAATATTAAAAATTATGCTCAGAAAATACTTTGGGGCTTTACATTGCTAAATAATTAAGTATAATATAACTCGAATAAAATATATTTGCAGAAAAGACACAAACAGAAATGGAAAGGCAAAGCAAAGCAGCAGCCTGCTGTAGGCAGGTATATAAAAACTGCGAAACATGCCAGGGAGGAAATCAAACATGGTAACAGTAAACCACAACTATCTGAAATTACCGGGAAGCTATCTGTTTTCCACAATTGCAAAAAAAGTAAAAGCATATAAAGAAGCCAATCCACAGGCAAACGTGATCTCACTGGGAATCGGTGACGTAACTCAGCCTCTGGCTCCGGCAATCATTGAGGCACTTCATAAATCTGTAGATGAAATGGGTGATGCAGCTACTTTTCATGGCTATGCACCCGATCTTGGTTATGAATTCTTAAGATCTGCCATTGCAAAGAATGACTACAAAGACAGAGGATGTGACATTGAGGCAGACGAAATCTTTGTCTCTGACGGTGCAAAGAGCGATTCCGGAAATATCCAGGAAATCTTCGGACTGGATAACAAGATTGCAGTGTGCGACCCTGTATATCCTGTATATGTAGATACAAACGTAATGGCAGGCCGTACAGGAGAATACAACAAAGAACGTGGTAACTTTGATAACGTAATCTATATGCCATGTACAGAAGCCAACGGCTTCCTTCCGGAATTCCCTGAAGAAGTACCGGATATTATCTACCTCTGCTTCCCGAATAACCCAACCGGTGGTGCCATCACCAAACCCCAGCTTCAGGAATGGGTAGATTATGCAAATAAAAATGGCTCCGTCATTATCTATGATGCAGCATACGAAGCATACATTTCCGAAGAAAATGTACCGCACAGCATCTATGAGTGCGAAGGAGCAAGAACCTGCGCCATCGAACTGCGCAGCTTCTCCAAAAATGCAGGTTTCACAGGTGTCCGCCTCGGCTTTACAGTTGTACCAAAGGATCTGGTTCGTGACGGCGTAGATCTTCACAGTCTCTGGGCAAGACGTCATGGCACAAAATTCAACGGTGCTCCATACATCGTACAGCGTGCAGGAGAGGCTGTATACTCTCCGGAAGGAAAAGCACAGCTGAAAGAACAGGTAGGTTATTACATGAATAACGCAAAAGCTATCTACGAAGGTCTGGCATCAGCAGGCTATTCCGTATCCGGTGGTGTAAATGCTCCGTATATCTGGCTGAAAACACCTGATAAGATGACTTCCTGGGAGTTCTTTGACTATCTCCTTGAAAAAGCCAACATCGTAGGAACTCCAGGCTCAGGATTCGGTGCTCATGGTGAGGGATTCTTCCGTCTCACTGCATTTGGAACACATGAGAATACCATAGAGGCCATTGAGAGAATCAAAAATCTGTAGTTTTTAACTGAATCAAGTAAGGCCCCTGGGTCGGTTGCGAAAAGCAATAAGCAGTAGGTGGGGACTTCACAAAGTATAATAAAAAGAATGGCAGAAGCTGTTGAATATGCCTCCTTTCTCAAGTATATTTAAGGTATTAAAGAAAGGAGGCGGTATTTTTATGAAACAAAGAACAATGCTTTGTTTATTCGCTCTCTCAGCAGTAATGGTGTCTGCCACAGTATATGCAGGCGAAACAAAACCGGAAATCCAGATCGCAGCGGAGAGTACAACCGGCAGTCTGAAGGATATGGAGATGGAATGACCATGTTTAAGGGATCAAAGGTTATATCACCGGCTGAAGGAGAAGAATGGACCATTGATCATGATCTGGTTATTGATTATATAGCTTCCCTTGATGATGTGATCGGTGATGAGTATGCACAGGCGCATGGACAGGGACGAATTACCCTGATCACAGAAGAGAAAACAGAAGATACATCGGAAGAATAAAAAAATGGTATTTTATATAGAATCGTGGTATTATAAGAGACAAAGTATAATTTACAGGAGGACAATGCAATGAGAATCAGACGTGAAGAGCATATGGCAGGCGGCAATGGACATGTAATTATCAAGGAGCTTCTGGATGCAGAGCAGTTAAACGGTAAATGTGGGCTGTATGCACAGGTAACTCTGGAACCGGGATGTTCACTGGGATATCATGAGCATCATGGAGAAAGCGAAACTTATTATATTTTACAGGGACAGGGAGAGTACAATGATAATGGTACTTATCGTCCTGTTAAGTCAGGAGATATTACTTTTACTCCGGATAATCATGGACATGGACTTGCCAATACAGGAAACACAGATTTGGTATTCATGGCATTGATCATTAAAGACTGATAGCTAAAAAACAGCAGCAGATATTTTCCAAAAGGAAAAACTGACTGCTGTTTTTTGTTGCTAAGACAAAGCCGGGTGGTTATAATAAATACAGACTTTGGTATTTGAGATTTACCATAAAATAAGAATTGCACAGATGGAGAAAAACATATGTATAAGAAGAATGCAAAAAAATTATTGAAATTTATAGAGAAAAGCCCTACTGCATTTCAGGCAGTGGCAGAGATGATGAAAAGACTTGAAAAGGAAGGCTTTGAAGAGCTGAAAGAAGAGAAACACTGGAAGCTTAAACAAGGTGGAAATTATTATGTGACCAGAAATCATTCTGCGATCATAGCTTTTTCTATTCCTGAAAAGCCTGTATGGAAATTTCATATCATGGCAAGCCACAGTGATTCCCCTTCTCTTAAGATTAAAGAGAATCCGGAAATAGAGGTGGAGAATGCTTATATCAAACTGAATGTAGAACGTTATGGTGGAATGATTCTGTCTCCATGGTTTGACAGACCTCTGTCAGTGGCAGGAAGACTGATCGTTCGTCAGGATGGAAAGGTCAGAGAGAAGATGGTGACTGTGGACAGAGATCTTCTGGTTATTCCCAACCTTGCCATTCACATGAACAGGGAAGTAAATGAGGGATACAAATATAATGTACAGAAAGATATGCTGCCTCTTTTCAGTGATAAGGAAGGAAAGGGCAGATTTATGGAAACTGTGGCTGAAGCTGCAGATGTAAAGACAGAAGATATTCTGGGACATGATCTGTTCCTTTATGACAGGACTCCGGGTACTCTGTGGGGAATAAATGAGGAATTTGTTTCTGCACCCAGACTGGACGACTTACAGTGTGCATTCTCTTCTCTGGAAGGATTTCTGCAGGGAGAGCGTAAGGAAAGTATTGCTGTCCATTGTGTGCTGGACAATGAAGAAGTGGGAAGTAGCACAAGACAGGGTGCTGCCTCCACATTCCTGAAGGATACTCTGATGCGGATCAATATGGGACTGGGACGAACCCAGGAGGAATACTATATGGCACTTGCAGACAGCTTTATGATTTCTGCAGATAATGCTCATGCCCTCCATCCAAACCATACAGATAAGACAGATCCGGTAAATCGTCCGGTGCTGAATGAGGGAATCGTGATCAAGTACAATGCAAATCAGAAATATTGTACAGACGGAGTATCCGCTGCAATTTTCAAAGACATCTGCCACAGGGCAAAGGTGCCGTACCAGACTTTTGTGAACCGCTCAGATATGGCAGGTGGTTCCACACTGGGAAATATTTCCAATACCCAGGTTCCTATGAAAACAGTGGATATTGGTCTGGCACAGCTTGCTATGCATTCTGTATATGAAACTACAGGTGCCAAGGATACAGAGAGCCTGATAAAGGCTGCGTCAGTGCTTTTTGCATAGCTGTGGGCACACTGGCAGATAAAAAGTAAATATAAGGATCAGGAGATAAGAAAGTGAACAGAAAAGCAGTGTTTTTTGATGCAGACGGAACACTCTGCGATATGGAAAAGGGTGTACCCCAGAGCACGAAGGAGGCATTGAAAAAATTAAGAGAAAACGGTCATGAGGCATGGCTGTGTACAGGCAGGAGCAGAGCTTTTGTTTCCTGGTATCTGGAAGAACTTCCGTTTACAGGTATGATCAGTGCCTGTGGGGCTACCATTGAAAAGAACGGAGAGCGTCTTTTTAATAAAGAGATGACTCCGGAAATTGCAAAAAAGTCAGTGGAAATTCTGCGCAGATATGGTCTGGTTCCGGTTATGGAAGGTGCAGATTTTATGTATTATGATAAGGATGAATATAATACAGATGTGAATTGGTATACAGATCTGATCACAGAATCTTTGGGACCTAAATGGCGTCCCATCAGGGGAAATGAAGACTGTATGCGCATTAATAAGATCAGTGCAAAGATGATAGAAGGCTGTGATGCAGAAGCTGCCTGCAGGGAACTGAGTGAGTATTATGACATTATCCGTCATGAGAGTGGTTCAGGGATTGCGGGAACTACCATTGAACTTGTTCCCAAAGGCTTTAACAAGGCAGTGGGAATCTCGGCAGTGTGCAGACTCTTTGACATTCCATGGGAGGATACCATTGTATTTGGAGACAGCAATAATGATCTTGCCATGTTTGAATATGCGGCAGTGAAAGTTGCCATGGGAAATGGTTCAGAGAAAATAAAAGCTCTGGCTGATCATATTACACAGGATATGTTCCATTATGGAATCAGAAACGGCCTGGAATATCTGAAGCTGATCTAACATAAAAGCCTGGGATCAGATCAGTCCCAGGCTTTTGCATATGTAGAGCCAGATTGTCATGGTAAAGGAGCTTAACAGAGTGGTAGTCATAACTACACCAGAAGTAAAATCGCCGTCATACTCCATATTTTTGGCCATGATATAACAGCTTACAGTAGTGGCAGAGCCTAGCATGATAATGATAGCCACCAGCATATCATGGGAGAAGCCAAATAATACGGCAATGGGAAGAAATACAGCTTCATAGCCTACAAGCTTCAGAAAGGTACAGGCGATCAGCGGCTTTGGTCTTGAAAAGGCTTTGCCGAATTTCAGCGCACCGCCCATAGCCATCAGACCAAGAGGAGTAGCGGTTTTTCCCAGGTTATTGACAGAGGTTCTTATGATTGCGGGCAGAGGAAGACGTAAAAGAGACCATATCATGCCGGCAAGGATTCCAAGGATAATAGGATTAGTGGCAATGCCCTTTAGGGTTTTGACAAGCTTTGTGGTATCCAGCTTTCCACCTCCGGGTGCGAAAAGGGAAAGTGTGGTAACTGCCATTACATTATACAGAGGCACACTTCCAATGATCATAAGTGGAGCCATTCCTGCATTTCCATAAAGATTCTGGATAATGGCAATTCCAAGGATGGCAGCACTGCTGCGGTAGGATGCCTGGATAAATTCACCCTGAATATTGCGTGGCTTCAATAAATAGGAAAGTCCTGTGGAAATTCCAATACTGATCAGTGTTACAAAGAAACAGAACAATACGAATTTTGTATTCCAAACACTGTAAAAGTCAGACTCTGCAATATCCAGAAACAAAAGTGCAGGCAATGCGGCATTAAATACAAATTTGTTCAGGCGGCTTACAAAGGTGTCATCAAAAAGTCCGATCCGCCTGAAAAAAAGTCCCAGTATCAAAGTGAGGAAAATGGGAATGGTGGCATTAAGACAGAAAACAAGATTTTCCATAACAGGTGTCCTTTCAAAAACAATAATAACATCCATGATTATAAACATTTGTCAAGAATTGTCAAATATGGATTTCTATGCTATTCTGAAAAAAAATTAAAAAGAACCGTAGATAGTGGAGTGATGAAACATGAAGTACGGAAAGATACGAATTGAAGATGGATTTCTGGTATTTACCAGACATATGATGATAAACAGTCTTCCATGTAAAGACATTGTATGGGCTTATATGCGAAAAGAAGGCGCAGATGAAGGCGGCGACAGGCAGCTGAGCATAAATTATCTTGTAATCGTTACCAGGAGAAAAAAACGGTATAAATTTGATATGAGCCAGAGAGAGGTACAAGATTGTATCCGCCTTCTCAGAGCACTGAATCCGGATATGGCAACAGGCTTTCCTAAAGGAGGAAGAGTGCTTCTTCAGAGCCTGTCGGATACCAGGGATCTGGGTGCGATTGTCACGGAAGATGGCAGACATATTCTGCCTAAAAGGCTTCTGCGCAGCGGAGCCCTGTATCATATCAGTCAGGCAGATAAGGAACTTCTTATGGAAGCATATAATCTGAAAGCAGTGATTGATCTGCGGTCCGGCGCGGAAATCAGGAAAAAACCGGATCTTATTATGGCAGGGGTGGAATATTATCACATTCCCATTCTGGAGGAGGTTTCCGGCTTGTGCGATACCGGAGATATCCGTGAACTTTTGCAGAAAATTCCGGCCGATCCCTGGGAATATGTGAGAAATTTCTATGCACAGATAGGCACGGATTTCTATGCCATCAAGCAGTTTGCCAGGTTTGTGGATGTGGTTTACCATCATGAAAAAGGGGCACTTCTCTGGCACAGCGACACAGGAAGAGGGAGAGCGGGGCTGGCTACAGCCTTACTTCTGGCACTGTTGGGTGTAAAGAAGGATATTATTTATCAGGATTATCTGCGTACAAATCGTTATCTGTCACCGGAGCTTAAATATATGCTGCGTCTGTCCCAGACCTGGCCGGAAGCAGGAGCAGATACAGAAGAGAAATTGACAGCATTGTATCAGGTCAGAGAGGACTACCTGGATACTGCATATAAATCCGTGTTGGAAGAGTATGGCACTATGGAAAGATTTTTCAGGGATGCGCTCTATCTGAAACCCAAAATGATTGAGGAACTGCGGGAAAAGTATCTGATCTGATGATTTTTTTCAAAATAGCCAAAAATCAGTAAAAAAAACCGATTGGTTTGACCAAAAATATCATTGACAAACCGTTGATTGTTGATATAATGGTAACCATACAAACTATTTATTATATTAACGCGTTGATGAAGTGCGTTGAAAGCAGGTGAAACATGCAGAAGAGAGTATTATCCCTGTTAGTAGATAATACTGCAGGTGTGACTACCCGGGTATCTGGTCTGTTCAGCCGCAGAGGATATAATATTGACAGCATTACAGGCGGTGTAACGGCAGATGACCGGTTTTCCAGGATTACCGTTGTGTGCAGCGGCGATGAGTTGATTCTGGAACAGATCACAAATCAGCTTGCCAAGCTTGTTGATGTAAGAGATATCAAGATCCTGGAACCGGATAACAGTGTATGCCATGAGTTGCTTATGGTGAAGGTATCGGCCAGACCGGAACAGAGACAGGGAATTATTTCCATTGCAGATATATTCCATGCCAAGGTTGTGGATGTGAGTAAGGAATCCCTTATACTGGAAATGACAGGTACTCATAATAAGCTGGAAGCATTTATTGATCTGATGAAGGACTATGAGATCCTGGAGATGGCCCGTACAGGTGTTACCGGATTATCCAGAGGTTCAGATGATGTGACTTTTTTATAGCTTGATTGTTACATAGTTTGCTAGGGGAGAATCCCTTAACGATAAATTTTTTTACAAATTAGCAGGAGGAAAATTAAAATGGCTAACAAGATTTTTTATCAGGAAGATTGTAATTTAAGCTTACTGGATGGTAAAAAGATTGCAATTATTGGATACGGAAGCCAGGGACATGCACATGCTCTGAACTTAAAGGAATCCGGATGTGATGTCATTATCGGTCTGTACGAAGGCAGCAAATCCTGGAAGAAAGCTGAAGAGCAGGGCTTTAAGGTATATACAGCAGCTGAAGCAGCTAAACAGGCAGATATCATCATGATTCTTATCAATGATGAATTACAGGCTAAACTTTACAAAGAATCCATCGAGCCGAACCTTGAAGAAGGCAACATGTTAATGTTTGCTCATGGTTTCAATATCCATTTCGGATGCATCAAACCACCAAAGAATGTTGACGTTACAATGATCGCTCCTAAAGCACCTGGTCATACAGTAAGAAGTGAGTATCAGGCCGGAAAAGGAACACCTTGTCTTATCGCTGTAGAGCAGGATTACACAGGAAAAGCTCAGGATCTTGCACTGGCATATGGTCTTGGAATCGGCGGAGCAAGAGCTGGTCTTCTTGAAACTACATTCCGTGTAGAGACAGAGACAGACCTCTTCGGTGAGCAGGCTGTACTTTGCGGTGGCGTTTGCGCACTTATGCAGGCAGGTTTCGAAACACTTGTGGAAGCTGGTTATGATCCAAGAAATGCATACTTTGAATGTATTCATGAAATGAAACTGATCGTAGACCTGATCTATCAGTCAGGATTCGCAGGAATGAGATATTCTATCTCCAACACTGCTGAATATGGCGATTACATCACAGGACCTAAGATCATCACAGAAGATACAAAGAAAGCTATGAAGAAAATTCTTTCTGATATCCAGGATGGTACATTTGCAAAAGACTTCTTACTTGATATGTCTGATGCAGGTGCACAGGTTCACTTCAAAGCTATGAGAAAGAAAGCTTCCGAGCATCAGTCTGAAAAGGTTGGCGAAGAGATCCGTAAACTTTACAGCTGGAATGGCGAAGACAAACTTATCAACAACTAATCAAAGAATAAGTATGAAACCCCTGTCATAATTTTGACAGGGGTTTTGTTGCGGAAAATTATAATTCTATTATTTGTCCCATTGGTCCAAAACCAGAATTTAGTTTTTCATTTAAGTAAAAGATTAAAACATTTGTAAAAGAAATGGTTGAGTTTTACACAAATTTATACGCCGGAAATTATCACTATATTAGATGAGGTATTACAGAATGAAACCTGCAATTCACTCATGACGGACTACCCACTGCAAAATTCAGTGGCAGTCCGTCTTTTTATTTAGAATATCATCATAGACATATGAAATATTGTAATATTCATCTTGGAATTGTAAATTTTGCCTTATGATAAATAAATTTGCAGGAGAAAAGTGTACAGAAAATATTTAGAAACAGTAAAATGGTAATGAAATGATCGATTTTACACTTGACGATTTTTTGTCTGCTTACGGTACTGCAGTGGTGTTACACCGTATTGTTTCTTAAATACATTCTGAAAATAGGACTGACTGGAGAAGCAAAGAAAGTTGCTGATTTCAACCAAGCTTTTTTCGCTGTAGGTCAAAAGGCTTTTGGCCTCTTCTAATTTGCATCTCATGATATATGCTCCCATATTGATTCCAAGTTCATTTTTAAAATGCTTCATCATATAGGAACTGCTCCGGTTCACATGGGCGGCGGCATCCTCAATGGAAATAGATTCGTTAGTATGCTCCCGAATGTAAGTTATACATTTGTAAACGTCCGGGGAAATTCCCTCCGGAATATGAGTCTCGCCTGAACGCTGGCAGAAATCCATGAGCATGACATACTGGAGTTGATTGATCCGTTCAATAGAAGTCAGCTGCTCACATTCCTGTATGTAATAATCAATGAGCTGATATGTCTTTTCTACATCCACGCCCCCGGGAATGGCTCCCATCATCCCAGCCTTTGTCACTGCGGAGATAAAAAGGTTTTTTGCATGGCGCAGGGGGGAAGCCGCCATTTTCCCTTCTTTCAGTGGAGGTCTTGTGGCAGTCAGAAATTTTCTCAATTTTCCTGCATTTCCTTCTTTCACAAGCTGATATAATTCCAGTTCAAAATAGTAGGAATTGTGTGTATTTTCCTTCTCCTGATCCACTGCCATGCGGTCAGTCTGTCGCTCTTTCCGGCTTCTGATGAATATATTGTCCTCTGAGAAGAATTTTTCCATATCGACTGTTTTATGGTTGATACATTGGTGCAGGAGCGCAAGATACTGGGCAAACTGCGTTTGACCGAGGCGGGGAATTGCATACAGCATTTCAATAAACGGTTCTCGCTGTTTCAGAGATATGGCGGCTCCTTTTATAGCATGCCGAATAAGTTCGTCTGTGAGGGGAACGCTGAAGACAGGACCTAGGATCAAGTTATATCCGGTGCCTTCAATCAGAATACGGCCGTATTCAATATCTGGGTAATCTCCGCAGAAAGTGGGATTGTGCTGCTCATCCATGGGGAACAGCTCCCGGTAATATACAGGTGTCGAGCCCAGGATATCATCTAAAGAAGAATACACGGCATGATTATTTTCCGCCAGCGTTACCGGGATATTTGTAGCTGAATAAAAATTTCTGCACAAGGCAATGTAATCCATTTCCATAAAGCATCTCTTCCTTTTTTCTTTGTTTATCCATTATCTTACAATTTTGAGAAGAATTTTGCAATATTAAATGAAATAGTAATGCTATGATATTTCCACAAAGGTTACCTCAGACGGTAATCCGGAGTCATGGCTCTGGAAAGCGCCCGTGTGGAGGGAGAACGGAAAAGGAGGAAAATACGATGAAGCAGCACATACGTATCCACAAAGCAGAGGCCAATAAGGGAATCCTCAATTATTCCCATCTTCTGGATGCACCGGCGGGAAAACACGGATTTGTGGAGACAAGGAAAGGACATCTCTATTTTGAGGACGGCACAAGAGCAAGATTTCTGGGGTTTAATGTAGCGGCCCGGTCCAACACGCCGGATCATGAGACAGCAGAGAAGATGGCAGAGCGTTTTGCCAGCATGGGTGTCAATATCATACGCCTGCACGCGGCGGACGCCCCGGTGGGGGAAGAGCCGGGAAGCTGGAGCAGTTGTAAGGAGGCGCCCTTTCTTGATTATGCATCGGGAACAAGCAGAAAATTCAATCCCGAGGGGCTTGACCGCTTCGATTACTTTGCCGCAAAGCTGAAAGAGAAGGGAATCTATCTGCATATCGATCTGATCGTAGCCAGAGAATTCCAGGAGGTGGACAGGCTGGATTATCCGGGAAAAGGACCTTCCTGTATGAAGCGCTACTATATGTACAACGAGCGTATGATCCAACTGCAGAAAGAGTATGCCAAAGATCTTCTCTGTCATGTGAACCCTTATACCGGATTGGCTTTGATCGATGATCCGGCGGTGGTAACGATTCAGATCAATAATGAGGACACGGCGATCAAAGGAAATATGGGCGGCGATGCAGGAGAAGAGATGAAACCTTACCGGGAAGAAGTGCAGAAACGTTTCAACGAATTCCTGCTGATGAAATATTACACGAGGGAGCGTCTCAAAGAGGCATGGACTTATGAGGGATGCTGCGCCCTCGGCGACGAGGAAGATCCAACGCAGGGAACTGTGCGTGGGATCGAGGGCAGCTTTTATCAGCCTGTGAATGACCCGCAGGGCCAGTGGGATGCGGCGGAAGGCCCGGCGAGATATGCGGACTTTATGGAGTTCGGCATTTACATGAACAGGAAATTCTATCAGGATATGAAAGACTATATCCATTCCCTGGGTGCGAAAGTACCCATTGTTACCAGCAACCTGATTGCCGGGGCGGCGGACGTATACGGGCACACAGACGGGGATCTGATGGAGAACAACTGTTATTTCAACCATCCGCTGCTCCCCGTTCAGGGCAATACCTATCTGGTGGCGGGGCCGGCAGAGTATGTGTCTGCGAATCCGCTGACCATGCAGAAAGGGATCGGATCTATGGCGACCACGCTTTTGAGTCTTGGCTCCGTGGCTGTCGTAAACGGGAAGCCGTTCATGCTCAGCGAGTGGAATGAGTACGGCTTGCATCCGTTCCATTCCACTGCCTTCGTACAGACAGTCGCCTATGCCTGCCTGAATGACTGGGATGGCCTGATCCTTTATAATCATCATACCTCTGAGAAATGGGATGATCAGCCGGCAGACGAGATCCTGAATGTATTTGACGCATACAATGATCCTGCGGTGGTCTGCCAGTGGGGATTCATGGCTTCCGTATTCCTGAAAGGGCTCGTGTCCGTGGCAGAGCACTGCGTGGATGTGGTGTATACGCAGAATGACTTGAAGTCTCTGCCCATGTTCCACTCCATGCCAATGACGTTTTTCCCGTACATCACATCTATGAGAAACGTGTTCCTGGACGGCGGGGACAGCTATCAGGGCAGCGCAGACGTGGCGGTAAATGCCGGATTTTTCAATGGGGCAGACCTCTCTGATGCAAAGCACAGTGTCTACTATGCGTGGTCAGAATACAGAGACGCATTCCGCAGATACAAAGATGAAAATCGCCTGAAAAAAGCGGCGAAAGATACGAAGGAAATCTGTCCGGGCATCCATCTGGGAGAGAAAGCACTTGTATTTGACAAGATCGTAGAGACGTCAGAAGGCGGAGATTACCGGAATCTGGCGAAGATCATAGACGGTGCCATGAAAGAATGGGGCGTCCTTTCGGACGGTGCAGGATATGTGGACGGGAAACTGATCTCGGATACAAAAGAGATCGTCTTTGATCCGGAGCAGGCACGTTTCGCTATACATACACCGTACTGCGGTTATTTCAGCGGAGCACCGGAAAGTGAGATCCGTCTGTCAGACCGGGTAACCGTGGAATCGCAAAATGAAAGGATCACCCTGACTTTGATCGCAAAAGAAGAGGCCCCCCTTGACAGTGCAAAAGAGTATACCCTGACGGCAATGGGAACCACCGGCATGGATGAGACTGTATATGGACAGGGACCGGAGATGATGGGCATCCCGTTTGCTGCAGTGGAATTCAAAGGAAAACTCTACGCTGAGACACTTGAGGGATGTATCTGTATAAAAGCGGAGGATGCGAAGCTTGAGATTTTAAATCCGGTGGGCGAAGTAATCGCTGAAATATCTGGAGAGAAGTGCGGGGATGAAGTCAAGTTCATGCTGGACGGTTCCATACCGGGGATCCAGTACCGGATCGTGTTGTGATAAATGCAGCGATGAAAAACACTAATTATAAATCAGCAGACAGGAGAGTATATAAACAATGAGTGTGGAGACGAAACAGTCAGAGGACAGAAAACTGTATGAGTTCACGAAAGACGGGAACAGCTGCCGGATCTATGAGCCAAGGGCGCCCCGATACTGGTACAACTATCTGTGGAATGAGGACCGCTACTGTGCCCAGATTTCCCAGGTAGGACACGGACGCAGCTATTATCTCAGCGAGAAGGCAGAGATGTGCATGGTCAACCGGGATGACGCCAGATACGTTTATCTGCGGGATGATAAAAATAACGAGTGCTGGAACATCGGTCTCGGTCCTCTGAATACAGAAGTGGAGGATTACTGCTGCACCCACAGCATCGGGCATTCCCTGATCTGTTCAAAAAAGAATGGCATCGAGGGAAGCTGGCGGATCTTTGTGCCGAGGAGAGGGCATCACGAGGTATGGACGCTGAAGCTGAAAAATACGGCGGAAGAAGAGAAGCATCTCAGTGTATTCTCTGCAGTGAGTTTCAATCTGGAGGGATTTTCCTATCCCAGATATTATGAGATGTACCGTTGTATGCAGACAAGATTTGACCGGAAGTTAAACGGGGTCTACTGTGCTTCCGCCCATCCCTTTGCGCCTCATGGACTGTACAACGGCTTTCTGGCTTCTTCGGAACCGGTGTACGCATGGGACGGGGATCTGACGAAATTCTGCGGGACTACAAGTACGCTGACCCTGCCGGACGCATCCGCCTGCGCTCTGTTCCAAAGACCGGATGTGGTCATGCAGGGGAGAGACTGTACAAATTCGGAGGCGTCCCTGTTTATCCTGGGCGGCGTGCTGCAGCATAAGATCACACTGAAGGCAGGGGAGGAAAAAGAGATCCGGATTGTATTCGGGATCAGCGCATCCAGCGAGGAGGCCTGCCGGACAATGGAACGGTATGCGGAGGCAGAGAGCACAGAACAGGAGTGGAGAGAGGCAGAAGCATACAATTATGAGAAAATCCGGTCTCTCTCAGTGAAGACACCGGATAAGAAGATCAACCATATCATGAACAACTGGGTAAAAAAACAGGCGGATTTCTGTATCGTCGGGAAGAAAGGTGTGAGAGACAACCTTCAGATCTCGGTGGGCCTTTTAAATTATCGTCAGGAAAAAGCCAAGGAAGAGATCCTGGAGTGTCTGCGGCATCAGTTCCGGGACGGACACGGTGTACTCACATGGTATCCTTATGATGATACCCGCTATTCCGACCAGCCCTTCTGGATCATTTGGGCGGTGTGTGAGATGATCAAGGAGACGGGTGACTTTACTCTCTTAAAGAAAAGTGTGGAATGGCAGGACGGCGGCGAGGCATCCGTGCTGGATCATGTGAAAGCGGCGGTAGACCGTCTGATCCTGGATAAAGGGAAACACGGTCTGGTGAAGATCTATTTTGCCGACTGGAACGATGCGCTCAATGTTACGGATGATCCGGAGGCAGAGTCCGTGATGCTGTCCCATCAGTTCTGCATGGCGCTGCGGGAGCTGGCACGGCTTATGGAGTATGCAGGAGATAAGAGATATGCCCGTTTCCTGAAAGATGAATACGGTAAACTGAAAGCAGATATCAACCGGTATGCATGGGACGGAAAATGGTATGCAAGGGCTTTAAGTGAAAAAGGAAATATAGGAACCAAAGACAGCAGGGGCAGTAAGATATACCTGAATGCCCAGACTTGGGCAGTGCTCGCCGGTGTTGCAGATGAAGAACAGCTGCCCCGGGTGCTGGAAGCGGTAGACAGTATGGAGCAGGATTTCGGCTTCCCGCTGAATCTTCCGCCTTATCCGGAGTATGATCCACATGTGGGGCGTATGTCAGGTATGCTGCCGGGGCTTTTTGAAAACGGCGGCGTGTACTGCCATGCCACAGGCTTCAAGATCCTCATGGACTGCTGTACGGGCAGGGGAACGAAAGCAGTAGAGACGTTAAAGAAGATCATGCCGGACAGTGAGAGGAATCCGTCCGCACGATCCGGTGCAGAGCCTTATGTGTTTACCAACTGTTATTCCACCAATCCGGGATACTACGGGAAATCCTACCAGTCATGGACCACCGGGACATCCGCATGGTGCCTGATGGGACTGTATGAAGGCATCATGGGAGTGAAGCGGGATTACGAGGGGCTGCGGATCCGGCCTTGTTTTCCGGCAGAATGGGAAGAGGCGGAAGTGATGAGACATTTCCGGGGAGCAGACTACCATATCGTGATCCGTAATCCGGAACAGATTGAAAATGGAAAGCCGGTCATTATAGCGGATGGAACGCCCTGGGATAAGGAAACACTTCCTGCCTATGGAGATGGCAGGAAGCATGAGATTGAAGTCATATTGAGGTAAAGCCCCCCGGTATTGTAAAAATATTATAATTAATGATAAAAATTACAATTCCAAGAATTATTTTGCAATATCTTTGAAGCAAAAGGAGATATAGTAATCGAAGAGAGGCGGAACGGATAATAATTCCGCAGAGAAAAATAAATTTTCCGAAGGCACGCTCTGAATATGGGCAGCGATAAGGACGGGCATTGCGCAGCGGATGCATCGGAGACAGGAGGAAAGGAAAGATGGCAAAAGACAAAAACGCACCCCGGTACGACAAGCAGGGGGCAAGGCGTGTAATGCGCAAAAGAGATTATTTCTCAGATTTCAGCGGTCAGCTGGCGCTGGGACTGATGGCAAACATTGTGGGACAGTTAAACTACTTTTATACAGATAAAGTAGGGCTGGCGGTAGGAAGCGTCGGTATTATACTGGCGATCTCAAAAGTGATCGATGCATTTACTGATGTCATTGCAGGAAATATGATCGATCATTCAAAAGGCGGAGACCATAAGTATTTTAAATGGATCCTTCCGCAGATCATACCGGCTGCAGCCATTGTCGTGCTGATGTTTACCGTGCCGATCCAGGCAGGTCAGATCCCGGGTGTGATCTACGCACTGGTAACAAACCTGATCTTGTCAGCTGGATTATATACATTTATCGCAACTCCCTTTGCAGCAGTCATGACTGTCCGTACACGGAGCTTAAGTGAGAGGGGAAGCATCGGACTGTTCCGTGCGGTTGCCAACTACGGTGCAGGAATGCTGATCTCGATCCTGACGATCCCGGTTACAAATATGCTGGGAGGAACACAGTCTGCATGGATCAAATACGGCGTAGTGCTGGCAGTGCTCGTACTTGTCCTGTTTGCAATCTGCTGCCGCAACGGCATGAAGTCGAAGTTTGCATGCGACTATGAGGATGAAGAGACAGAAGGACAGCCGGAGGAAGAGGAAGAGCCGGTACCGTTTAAAGAAGCAATGACTATGCTTCTGAAAAACAAATATTGGGTGATCATCCTTCTGTTCAATCTGATCACAAGCATTACAAGCGGAATCGCAGCGTCCGGCGGTACATACTACTGTAAATGGATATTCGGAAATGATAACCTTGTCGGCCTGATCGGCGCAGCTGGTATGTTGGCTACTGTTGTGGGTTTTGTATTATCGAAGCCAATCATTGCAGGTCTTGGGATCAAGAGAACGATTTCCATCGGACTTCTCGGCGCAGCTATCCTTGCAGGTATCCGCTGCTTTGTACCGACAAACTTTACAGTCTATGTAGTCACAAGCCTTCTGGGGAGCTTTGTGCAGATCCCGATGATGAGCCTGTACGGCGTGCTGACTTCCATGACCATTGATTACAACGAGTGGAAATATGACAAGAAGCTGGTGGCTATGTCCGGCGGCGCCATCGGATTCGGAAGCAAAGTAGGAAACGGCCTTGGAGCGGCAATCCTGTCCGCATTCCTTGCCATAGGCGCATATGACGCCACACTGGAAGTGGCTTCCACATCCATGACATATTCCCTCTACGGATTTTCCAATTATCTTCCGGTGGTGATCAACCTAATCATGTTCGTGATCTTCCTGAAGTTCGATCTGGAAGAGAAGCTGCCGAAGATGAGAGAAGAAGTTGCAGCGAGAAAGGCCGCAAAGAACGAGACAAGATAAGAGATACATATGAAATGGGCTGATCGCCCTATAGAGAAAGAGCAGACTAAGAAAGCCGGCGCTTCCGGAGAGACCGGAGCGCCGGCTTTGCCAGTAAAAGGAGAATGACAGAATGAAGATTTATGATTTCAGGATCGAATACCGGGAGCAGCCAAAAGGGCTTGCAGTGAGGATCCCTCGTTTTTCATGGAAGATTGCATCAGATGAGAAGAATGTGGTGCAGGCTTCCTGGCGGATCGTTGTGGAGTGCGGTGGAAGTTGTGTCTGGGACAGCGGAAAAGTGGAAAGTGATCAGTCCGTTCTTGTTCCCTACTGCGGAACGGAGCTTGAAGAAGAAAAAGAGTACCGGGTATCCCTGCAGATCACGGATAATCACGGCAGCAGCGCACTGGCAGAGATAGCCTTTACTACGGGTATATTTGACAGTGTACATTTCCGGGCAAAGATGATCACTCATGATTTTCCGAAGGAAGAGACGGCGTGTCCGGTATTTTTTCGCAGATTTGAGTTGGAGAAGCCAGTGAAGTCGGCCTATCTCTATACCACAGCACATGGAGTATATGAGGCATATATAAATGCGAAGAAAGCAGGAGACGCTTATATGGCTCCCGGGTGGACGGATTATCACAAGATCCTCCAGTATCAGTTTTACGATGTGACAGAAGAATTGAAAACCCATACAGGGGAGAACCTGCTGGAACTGACTGTTGGGAACGGCTGGTACAAGGGAATCTTAAGCTTCGACTGCAAACCCAACCGGTACGGCGACCGAACCGCCGCATGGGCAGAGCTTCATGTTACCTATGAGGATGGCACAGAGGAAGTGATCGCTACGGATGAAACATGGCAGGTGCGTACCGGTCAGATCCGGTACAGTGAGATATACAACGGCGAGACTATCGATACAAATGCGCCGGACATCAGGGAAGGCAGCGTATCAATTGTATCGGAACCGGAGTTTGACCCGACGGTGCTGACGCCCCAGGTCAATGAATCGGTGCGGGTAACAGAGCGGCTGGAAGCGAAGCGGGTGTTCAAGGATCCTGCGGGAAATGTCCTTGTGGATTTTGGACAGAACCTGACCGGATTAGTGGAAATCCGGATCAAAGGAGAAGCAGGACAGAAGATCACGGTCCGCCATGGGGAAGTTCTCGATAAAGACGGCGTATTTTATCCCGATACCCTGCGCACGGCGAAGTCCGAGGATACCTATATTCTAAACGGGGAAGAACAGGTTCTGATGCCTCATTTTACATTCCACGGGTTCCGTTATGCCGCCGTGACTGGGATAAAAGAGCCAAAACCGGAAATGTTTACCGCCTGTGTGATGCACTCAGATATGAGAAAAACCGGGGATTTCCACTGTTCCAATGAGAAGGTCAACCGACTTCAGAGCAATATTGCATGGAGCTTGAGAGATAACTTCTTCGATATCCCCTCTGACTGCCCCCAGAGAGACGAGCGTCTGGGATGGATGGGGGACGCCCAGGTCTTCTCATGGACAGCGGCATTCAACCGGGAGACGGCGCTGTTTTTTACCAAGTGGATGAGGGATGTATCGGCTGCATCTTCCCTGGAACAGGGCGTTCCCCATATCGTGCCGGATATCCAGGGAACTTACAGTTCTGCTGCATGGAGCGATGCGGCGGTGATCATCCCGTGGATGGTATATCAGACTTACGGCGATGTGCGGATATTAGAAGAAAATTGGAAGTGCATGCACGAGTGGGTGGATTACATCCATAACCACGTCAATGAGAACGGACTGTGGATGAGCGGATATCAGTACGGCGATTGGCTGGCCCTTGACCGGGAGATGGGGGATAAGAGCGTGGGAGCTACGGATATTTATCTGGTGGCGAACGCCTACTATATCTATGTGACAGATCTGGTCGTAAAGACCGCCCGGGTGCTGAGAAAACCGGGAGAAGCGGTCTACTATGAAGTGCTCAGAGAAGAGACGATGAAGTCATTCCGGGAGGAATATTATACATCCCGGGGGCGCATCGTAAGTGAGACACAGACCGGCTGTGTGCTTTCCCTGCATTTCGGACTTGCAAAGGAAAAAGACAGGGAGACGATCACGAAAGCTCTGGTCACGAATATAGAGAATCATAAGAACCATCTGACCACCGGGTTTGTGGGAACGCCTTACCTGTGCCATGCCCTTTCGGATAACGGCGCCCACGATACGGCCTCCGTCCTGTTTATGAGGGAGGATCTGCCCTCATGGCTCTACGCAGTCAAGAAAGGAGCGACTACACTCTGGGAGAGATGGGATGCCATCCTGCCTGATGGGACCATGCAGGATCCAGGATTAAACTCCATGAACCACTATGCCAACGGAGCCATCGGGGATTGGATATATCGGAAGATCGGCGGCATCAACCAGATGGAGGCGGGATACCACAGATTCTATATCAGGCCCATGTTCGTGCAGGGTATTGAGGAGGCACACACAGAGTTGGAATCTCCTTACGGGAAGATTGTCTCCGACTGGAGCTGCAGGAAGGGAAAAATCCGTGTGGAGGTGCAGATACCAGCAAACACGACGGCAGTTCTGTACCTGCCGGAAAAGGAAGAGGCGCTGGAACTCGGCTCGGGAACTTACAGCTATGAATATGCGACAACGACTTCTCTGAGAGAACTTAGGTTTACGCTGGACAGCAAACTGGGAGAGATATTAGCAGAGCCCCTTGGTATGCAGATGATGGAGCAGATGGTGCCGCAGCTTGTGCATAATCCGATGATCGAATATGCAAAACGGATGACACTCTCAGAAGGCATCAGCTCCGCACCGGAGATCCGGCCGGTCTATGAGGCGGTATTAAAAGCACTGAATGAACAGGAGAAAAAATGATGGACAGAGAGAATACAGGATATAAAGACATTACAAAGAGTCCCAGAGAGAGGGCGCAGGCACTTTTAGAGGAACTTACGCTGGATGAAAAGATGGCGCAGATTACATGCATCTCCCATTTTGGAGATGGTTTTGACGATATAGAACAGCAGGCAGAAGCGATGCCTTACGGGATTGGACAGGTAAGTACGCTGGAGATGCGGAGGATTCATACACTGGACGAAGCGGCGGCTTGGCAGCGGAAAATGCAGGAGAAGGTTATGGAGCAGAGCCCTCACCATATCCCCGCAATCTTTCATATGGAAGGACTGTGCGGCGGATTTATCCAGGAGAGCACCAGCTTCCCGTCAGGAATCGCCCGGGGATCCGGATGGGATCCGGAATTGGAGGAGAAGATTGCACAGACCGTTGCAGAGCAGGAGGCTGCCTGTGGAATCACCCATATCCTTGCTCCGGTGCTTGACATTTCCCGGGATTCCAGAATGGGCAGACAGGGGGAGACCTACGGAGAGGATCCGGCCCTTGTCGCTGCCCTTGGCGCAGCTTATACAAGGGGCGTACAAACCACTCAGGCAGACGGCAGGAAGCCGGAAAGTGTGGCAAAGCATTTTCTCGGATTTCACAATTCTCAGGGCGGCATCCACGGAAGCCAGAGCGACACGCCGCCCCGGCTTTTAGAGGAAATCTACGGGAAACCATTTCAGGCTGCAATCACGGAATCCGGATTAAAAGGCATTATGCCCTGCTACAACTCCATCGACGGAGAACCTGCATCCGTTTCTCACCGTCTTTTGACAGAACTTCTCCGGGACAGGATGGGATTTGACGGACTGGCTGTCAGCGATTACGGCGGGATCAGTAACGCCCACGAAGTACAGCACATCGGAGAGACTATGGGAGAGACCGGACTGCTGGCTATGGAGGCAGGGATGGACATGGAGATGCCGAAAGCCGTCGGTTATGGAGAAGAACTAAAGGAAATGTTCCGCAGAGGACAGGCGGATATGGAGCTTTTGGACCGGACGGTTCTGGGTGTACTGGAAACCAAATTCCGTATGGGGCTCTTTGAGCATCCCTTTGCGGCAGAAGGAGAGGAACTGCACAGGATCTTCGATAAGTCAGAGGGTGCGGAACTGTCGTTACAGTCTGCAAGAGAGTCAATGATCCTTTTAAAAAACAACGGTGCACTCCCGTTGCCAGGGAAAATCCGGAAACTGGCTCTGATCGGCCCCCATGGTGATTGTGCCCGAAAGTTCTTCGGAGGATACACCCATCTGTGCATGATGGAGTCTGTCTATGCTGTGAAAAGTTCCATCGCAGGAGTGGAGGATAGCCCGGAGTCGGGGCGGTTGGGTATAGAACCCACAAAAGGCGATGGGATGTCTGGGACATCCAGTGGTGCGGTGCTGCCAGACGGGGAGCCGGTGGAGTATGTGCCGGGGACGCAGATCCAGTCCGATGAGGCGAAGCTCTTCGATGATATCCTGCGTCTGCAGAAACCGGAGTGCCAAAGTCTGCTGGAAGAACTTAAAGTGTGGATGCCGGACACAGAGATCCTGTATGCATACGGCTATCCAGTGGCGGGAGCAGACAACAGCGGATTCAGGGAAGCATTAGAAGCAGTGAAAGAAGCCGATGCAGTGATACTGACACTAGGCGGAAAGCACGGCACCTGTTCCATGGCGACTATGGGAGAGGGCGTGGACGCTGCAAATATCAATCTGCCGGAATGCCAGGACGCATTTATCCATGCAGCGGCGGCATATGGAAAGCCTCTGATCGGCGTCCACTTTGACGGAAGGCCGATCTCCAGTGATACAGCAGACCGGTATCTGGATGCGATTGTGGAGGCGTGGAGCCCGGCAGAGTCCGGGGCGCAGGCAGTGACAGACGTCCTGCTGGGTGTATACAATCCGGGCGGAAAACTTCCGGTGTCCGTAGCTTACAGCGCCGGACAGATCCCGGTTTTTTATAACCACCCCAACGGGTCGGCATGGCATCAGCAGGAGAGCATCGGATTCGTCAACTATGTGGATCTGCCCCATACGCCCAGATATTGCTTCGGTTACGGCCTGTCTTATACCAGATTTTCTTATGCGGATCTGGAGATTACAAAGACGGAGGTTGAACCGGATGGGGAAGTAAAAATCAGTTGTACGGTAGAAAACGTGGGAGACCAGGCAGGAGATGAGGTGGTACAGCTTTATCTGCGGGATCGCTTTTCCAGCATGACAAGACCGGTGAAAGAACTTGCAGGATTTTGCCGGATCCATATAGAGCCGAAAGAGAAGATCCGGGTGATATTTACAGTAAAGGCAGATCAGACGGCGTTTATTGACAGAGAAATGCGCTGGAAAGTGGAGCATGGGGATATCGATGTGGAAATCGGAAGCTCTTCCGAGGATATCCACTTAAAGGGAGCATTCCGGATCACACAAGACCAGTGGATTAACGGAGCAGAGCGGACATTTTACGCCGGGGTTGAGACGAAATCGGAAAAATAGAAAAAACAGGAGAAGGTCTGCCGGCCCGGCGCTGGCGGACAGAAGGAGCAGATATGGACAGAAAGTTAATTGCGAGAAAGATTGCGGAGGAATCTATCGTGCTGCTGAAAAATGACGGTCATCTTCTGCCTTTTAGCGAGGGGAAAATGGTCGCCTTTTTTGGAAGGACACAGATCGGCACGCTGTATTCCGGGAACGGATCCGGCGGCGCAAATGTGGCGGGCTGCGGGACGATCCTGGAAGAGTGTGAGAAGCGGGGATTTACGGCAGAGCCTTTGCTGAAAGGCTTTTATCAATATAAAGCAGAGACAGAACCGGTGACGGAACAGGATGAGTTTGACTGGACAAAAGTCAGCGAGATGGTAAACAGCGGAATCATGTATGAGATCTTCGGAAAGTACCGACCGCCCCTTGAAGAGTATGAAGTGCCGGGTACGCTGATCTATCAGGCGGCGGAGAAGACAGATACAGCGGTGCTTGTCATCGGCAGAAATTCCGGCGGGGAGGAGTGCGACCGGCACCTTACGGAAGATTATTATCTGACAGAAACCGAAGAAAAGCTGGTGAAAGAGGTGTGTACACATTTCGCAAATGTGGCGGTCATCCTCAACGTAAACGGCCTGATCGATCTGTCATGGATTGGGAAATATCCGGGAATCAAAAGCCTGATCTTTCTGGGGATTCCTGGAGAAGAGGGAGCTGCCGCACTGGCGGAAATACTGACCGGACGGGTGAACCCTTCGGGGAAAATGGCAGTGACCGTAGCGGAGCATTATGAAGATTACCCGTCGGCAAAATATTTTTCCTGGGATAAGGAACATCTGGATCAGATTGCAGACTATGATACTTATGTTCTTTCTGCAGAAGAAAACGGGAGCAGAGGATTTGCGAAAAGCCCGGTGACTTTGTATTGGGAGGATATCTATGCAGGCTACCGGTATTTTGACACCTTTGGGAAACCTGTCCTCTATCCCTTTGGCTTCGGCCTTACATATACTTCTTTTGAGATCAGTGCTTCCGGGCTGAAAAAGACCGCTGGCGGTATAGAAATCACCGCCAGAGTCAAAAATACCGGAGACAGGGCGGGAAAGGAAGTCGTCCAGATCTATCTGTCCCCAGGGGGGCAGGAAAATAAAGACGGGCAGACAAGCACGATAGAACGCCCGTATCAGGAGCTGAAAGGATTTGAAAAGACCTCCCTGCTGGCTCCGGGCAGAACAGAGATTCTGAGGATTCTCATCCCGTGGAGAGAGCTGGCTGTCTATGATGAAAATCAGGCAGCATGGGTGATCAATGAGGGCGCATACGTTCTGCGGGTGGGGAATTCGTCCGGAAATACTTCTCCGGCAGGTATGGTCTGTGCGGATGAAAGGATCCTCGTGGAACAGTGTGCGAACCGTCTGGGAATCTTGGAATGCAACAAGGGGAAAGTGGAGTTCCTGACACAGAAAGGACATAGTGCAGGACATAGAACAGAGATGCAGGAAGCGGCAGATATTCGCAGAATGAGCGGAAAGTTTATGCTCCATGTCATGTCAGAAGATATCTGCAAGAAATCTAATGATATCTGTATGAAAAAGGAGAATCTGTCTGACGGGAAGAAACTGCTGTCGGAGTCGGAATGCAGAGAGAAGCTTTCAGACCTGTCGATCGAAGAGTTGGCTGCCCTCTGTGTGGGCTACGGTCCGGGAACGCCTTTTGCAGCAGTAGGAGACCGCAGTGATCCATCCACAATCTTTGATGCGGATGGAAATCCTCTGACTATAAACAGTCATCCCACAGGTTATCCGGGATACGTCTCCCCGGCAATTGAAAGAAAAGGCATCGAATCAGTATTCTACAAAGACGGTCCGGCAGGAACCGGCGGCATTGCATGGCCCACAGAAATGCTCATTGCCTGCTCTTTTGACCGGAAAGTGTGGCGGATGTTTGGCGATGCCGCAGGGGTGGAGTGCGAGGAACAGCAGGTGAATGTCTGGCTTGCCCCAGCGGTGAATCTCCATCGGAATCCTCTGTGCGGCAGGAACTTTGAATACTTCTCCGAAGACCCGTATCTGACCGGTATATGCGCCTGCGAGATTGCAAAAGGAGTGAAGGAAGGACGTCCGGTCATCGTTTGCCCCAAGCATTTCGCAGTAAATGAACAGGAGACATTCCGCAGGGGGAATGCAGGGAAAAATGTGGACGCTGTTGACTCTATATTGACAGAGCGCTCGGTCCGGGAACTATATCTGAAGCCATTTGAAATGCTGGTGAGAGAAGCGCATATCGCCTGCATTATGACGTCCTTTAACAAGATCAACGGCGTTTTCGCCGGGGGCAGTAAGGACCTGTGTACCCATATTCTCCGGGAAGAATGGGGATTTGACGGCGCTGTGGTGACAGACTGGGGAGATATGGACGTTGTGGTAAACGGAGCAGACGCCGTGGCTGCGGGAAATGATATCGTCATGCCGGGTGGACCGCCGGTGATTCGTCAGATCCTGAAAGGATATGAAGAAGGAAGAGTGACGAGAGAACAGATGGAGACGGCTGCAGGGCATCTGCTGAGTATGCTGCGTAGGATTCAGGGACAGGAGATGTAAAAACATGGGAGAAAAAATTTACAAAACAGTTGAAAATTCAGGCGTCATGAATGTTGTGGCAGGAGCCTTTGCGATTGCTGTGGGAGTGTCTGTCATGGTCAGCGGGATCCGGCTTCTGATTACCCGGACAAAGCTGCTTTTTTAAGGATACTATCAGATGAAAAATATTAAGAAGAATAAAATTGCGGAAGTAAAGATTGATGAAGGGCTCCCGACTCTGTATGTGGACGGACAGCCTTTCCAGGCATTTGCAGAGTCGGTTTATGTGCCGGCATGGATGAAGCAGATGGTTCCAGAGCTGATCAACAATCCTATGATTGAATATGCCAAAAAGATGACACTGGCAGAAGGCATTTTCACATCACCGGAAATCAGACCAGTATATGAAGCTGTAATAAATGCACTGAATAAACAGGATTGTTAAAAAATAAGACAGCGGAAATGTATTAATAAATGACGGAAATAGAAAATTTGAAATATGGAACTGCAAAAAAAGAACATAATATAAGCGAAATATAACAGATACCAAAAACAATTTTTTATACAATTATAAAAAACGGAAAAGGAAGTTAACAGATGCAAAAAATACCGTATATTGCCTTAAACGAAAATAGAGTTCCAACTTTATACGTAAAAGAAAAACCATTTCTTATGCTTGCAGGAGAACTTCATAATTCTGCATTTTCCAGTCTGGAATTTATGGAAAAGGAAGTCTGGCCATATCTGGACCCCTTGGGATTAAATACTGTGGTCTTTCCAATCGCCTGGGAAAATATAGAAAAAGAGCAGGGAAAATTTGATTTTTCTCTGTTGAAGGGATTAATTGATCAGGCCAGGAAACATGAGAAGAAAGTAGTCCTGTTATGGTTTGGATTATGGAAAAACGGAGAAAGCTTCTATACCCCAGACTGGGTAAAAAGGAATTATATAACATATTTCCGGGCTTGCTATCCAGGTGGTATTCCATCTGATACTGTTTCTCCATTTTGCGAGGCTGCCATTGAAGCGGATAAAAATGCATTCTGCCATCTGATGAAATATTTACAGGAATATGACAGTGAAGAACAGACGGTTATCATGGTGCAGGTGGAAAATGAAATCGGTTTTTTAGGTGCAGAAAGGGATTTTTCTGAGGCTGCAGAGGAAAGATATGCCCAAATAGTCCCTGAATCTGTAAATTGTCAGGGACTTACTTGGAAGACTGCATTTGGAGAAAATGCACCAGAAACATTTATGGCATTTTATTACGCCCGTGCAGTTGAAAAAATTGTTTCTGCAGGAAAAGAGATTTATCCTATTCCAATGTATGTAAATGCCTGGTTAAAACAGCACCCGGACAGACCTGGAATTTATCCATCGGGAGGTCCTGTATATACTATGCTTTCTGTTTGGAAAAATGCAGCTCCTTCCCTGGACTTTTTTTCACCAGATATTTATGTGGCGGATTTTAAAAAAGTTTGCCAACAGTATAGCGCAGATGGAAATCTTCTTTTTATACCGGAAACCCGGCGTGATCCTGTTAGTGCTTCCAATGTATTTTGGGCATTGGGGGGAGCAAACGCTATAGGATTTTCTCCTTTTGCAGTAGAAGACTTTCTGAAAGAAGATTTTATGGAAGTTGAAGAGGAAATGCTTCAGGCGCTTAATATAGAAGCTGCTGGGTTTTGCTGCCAGGGAACTGGTCCATATTTACAGCAAAGTTATGAAATTCTGAAAGGAATGCTGCCTCAGATTACAAAGTACCGTGGAACTAACGCGATGAAAGCTTTTATTCGCAATACTCCAAATGAAAAAGGAACAATCATTCCAATGGAGAACTACGATATTTTACTGGATTATACGCAGGGAAAAACTGGAAGTGCGGGAATTATTCTTTGTGGGGAAAATAGTTTTTATATTGCTGGCTGCAATGTGAAATTCCAGGTTTTACCCCAAAGGGCAAGTGATCAATATGTAACCGTTATCCGTATGGAAGAAGGCCGCTTTATTTCCGGTAAATGGGAGAGCAGAAGAATTCTCAATGGAGACGAACTGCATGAAAAGTACCTTGGTGATATGGCGGAGGTTAAATATGTAGAAATCTGTCTGCATGATGGAAAATAGAACTTAACAATGAGGAGATTTGAAATGAATAATGTATTACATAATAAAGCTGATAAGCCTTATACATTTTCAGAAGATGGAAATTCCTGTATCATCAGGGAAACCAGAACACCAAGATATTGGTATAATTATCTTTGGAACGAAAATCATTATTGCGCACAGGTTTCCCAGACTGGGCATGGACGCAGTTATTATTTAAGTGAAAAAGCGGACATGTGCATGATCAACCAGAACGATGCCAGATATGTGTATCTTAGAGATGACGAAAATAAAGAATGCTGGAACATTGGAGAAGGACCTTTAAATACAGAAGTTGAAAATTATCAGTGTGTACATAGCATTGGTTCTTCAAAAATCCAGTCTTCCTATCATGGAATTGAAAGTTCCTGGAGACTGTTTGTACCAGTGGAGGGATATCATGAGGTATGGACCCTGAAAATTAAAAATACAAGTGAAAAAGAGCGTCATCTGAGTATCTTTTCCGCAGTAAGTTTTTATCTGGAAGGATTTAAATACCCAAGATATTATGAAATGTACCGCTGTATGGAAACGGACTATGACAAAGAATTAAAAGGTGTATATTGTAAATCTTCCCATCCATTTGCACCTCACGCAAGATATAACGGATTTCTGGCTGCTTCGGAACCGGCATTTGCATTCGATGGAAATCTGGGTGAGTTTTGCGGAACTACCAGTACCATAACACAGCCAGATGCTTCTGCATGTGCACTGTTCCAAAGACCAGACGTAGTTATGAAAGGAAAGGACTGTACCAATTCGAAAGCTGCGCTGTTTATTCTTGGAGGAGTTTTGCAGCATAAAATTGTTTTGAAACCAGGGGATGTAAAAGTCCTTCATCTGGTATTTGGCATCAGCGAATCATTAGATGAGGCAAGAACAGTCTCTGCAAAATTTTCAGATCCATGTGTTATAGAGCAAGAATTGAAGAGAGCGGAAGAGTATTATTTAGATAAATACAGTTCCCTGACAGTAAAAACTCCAGATAAAAAAATCAACCATATTATGAACAACTGGATTAAAAAACAGGTGGATTTCTGTATTGTTGGGAAAAAAGGTGTTCGCGACAATCTGCAGATCTCTGTGGGATTGTTAAATTACAGGCAGGACGTTGCAAAGCAGGAAATCTTGGAATGTCTGCGCCATCAGTTTAAAGATGGACATGGAGTTCTTACCTGGTATCCATATGACGATACCAGATACTCAGATCAGCCTTTCTGGATTATCTGGGCTGTTTGCCAGCTGATAAAAGAAACTGGTGATTTTGGAATCCTGAATACAATGATTGAATGGCAGGATGGCGGAACGGCTACTGTCATGGAACATGTAAGGGCAGCCGTCAATCGTCTGATCCTTGATAAAGGAAAAAATGGTCTGGTAAAAATTTACTTTGCAGACTGGAATGATGCTCTTAACATTACTACAGATCCGGAGGCGGAATCTGTTATGCTTTCCCATCAGTTCTGTCTGGCATTGTTGGACTTAAAAGAAATGCTGGAGAAAAAAGGTGATCATGTTTATGCGAAAGAGATTGCGAAAGAATATGAAATTCTGAAAAAAGACATTAATGCACATGCGTGGGATGGGGAATGGTACATGCGTGCATTAAGCGATGTAGAGAATATTGGTTCTAAAAAAAGTGAAGGCAGTAAAATTTATCTGAATGCACAAACTTGGGCTGTATTAGGCGATGTGGCAAATGAGGAAAGATTACCGCTGGTATTAAAATCCGTGGATCAGATGGAACATGACTTTGGTTTTCCATTAAACCTTCCGCCATATCCGAAATATTCACCGAATGTTGGAAGAATGTCAGGTATGCTGCCTGGATTATTTGAAAACGGAGGCGTATATTGCCATGCAACTGGATTTAAGATCCTTATGGACTGCAAGGTTGGAAGAGGCAGAAAGGCAGTAGAGACTTTGAAAAAAATTATGCCGGATAGTGACAAAAATCCATCTATGCAGTCAGGCGCTGAACCGTACGTATTTACGAACTGTTATTCCACAAATTCGGGATATTACGGAAAGTCTTATCAGTCCTGGACAACGGGAACTTCAGCATGGTGTATGATGGGATTATACGAGGGAATTTTGGGAATAAAGCGCGATTACGATGGACTCAGAATTGATCCTTGTTTTCCAAAAGAATGGGAAAAGGCAGAGGCAACCAGACATTTCCGTGGAGCAGACTATCATATTGTGATTCATAATCCGGATCATCTGGAAAAAGGAAAACTGGAAGTTTGTGTAGATGGAGTCTTAGCTGAAAATGGGAATTCAAAGAATGGATCTATAGTGCCTGATTTCAGAGATGGGAAAATGCATGAAATATATGTAACAATAAGAATTCCAAAAGAACAGGCGTAATAATGTAGGAGATAGGAAGATGGAAAAAAATATTTTTCAGAAAATTGTAGAAGAATCTATTGTCCTTTTAAAAAATGAAGAACATGCTTTACCTTTAGAAGAGCAGAAAAAGGTTGCATTCTTTGGAAGGGCACAGATAGAAACGCTTTTCTCAGGAAATGGTTCCGGCGCATCTAAAGCATTGGCACAGAAAAATATTCTCAGTGAATGTGAAAGCAGAGGCATCCAGGCAGAGCCATCCTTGAAACAATTTTATAACAGCCAGCAGAAAAATGAACCGGAGAAATTTGTGGTAGATGGAGTAGATATAACCGGAAACGAAAATCTGACCTGTGGCCTGATGTATGAGGTGTTCGGACGATATCAGCCAATGTGGGAAGAACACGAGATTTCAGAAGAAATGATGAAAAATGCACGGGAGTATACAGATACCGCAATTTTTGTACTGGGAAGAAATTCCGGTGGAGAAGAATGTGACCGTCATATAGAGAATGATTATTATCTGACAGAGTCTGAAAAAAACTTAATGGGACGGATTAGCCAGACATTCGAAAATGTAATTTTGATTTTAAATATTAACGGTGTTGTGGATCTGAAATGGATAGACACGTATTCTGCTATAAAAGCAGTATTATTCCTGGGTATACCTGGAGAAGAAGGCTGTGGAGCATTAGCAGATATTTTAACAGGTAGGATAAATCCATCTGGAAAGTTAGGCTTTACCATAGCTGAATCTTTATGGGATTATCCAACAGCAAATAATTTTACCTGGAATAAAGAAAATCCTAAGGACGTTTTGACCTATGAAAGCTATGGATTAAATGCAGAAGAAAATGGAAGTATTGGATATGCGAAAAGTCCGGTGACTTTCTACCAGGAGGACATCTATCTTGGATATCGTTATTTCGATACTTTTCAGAAAAAAGTACTGTTTCCTTTTGGATTTGGATTATCTTATACTTCTTTTCATATTGTTCCCAAAGAAATAATTCAGCGGGAGAACGAGTATGAGATTGTTACAGAAGTAACAAATACAGGAAATTGTGCCGGAAAGGAAACGGTACAATTATATTTATCCTGCCAGAATACTGCAACTGAAAGACCACAAAAAGAATTAAAGGGATTTGAAAAGACAAGACTTCTTGCACCAGGTGAAAGTGAAGAAATTCACATTTCTGTGTCGAAAAAAGAGCTTGCTGTTTATGTAGAAGCAAAAGCATCTTACACTCTAGAACAGGGAACCTATTGTTTCCTTGTTGGAAATGCTTCCAGTCATGTGGAAACAGCTAGGGAAATTCATGTAGACGGGGATGTCATTATAAAAAAATGCACCAATTGTCTTCAGTTACAAGAATCCAACGTAGACCAGCTTCGATTTTTATCTGCTAAAAGTGGTGGGAAAAAAGCTAGGCATTATGATAATAGCAAAAAAGAAAGCTGTTCTTCAGAGGCAGTCCTTGAAAATAAAATAGCTGAATTAAAAGCTTTCAGTATCAGGCAGCTGGCAGCATTGTGCGTCGGATATGGTCCTGGAATTCCGTTTGCAGCATTTAGTGATACCAAAGATCCGGAAACTATATTTGATGAACAGGGAAATCCGCTGACAGTAAATAATCATGCTGTTGGTACAAACGGTTATGTGTCTCCTGCAATACCAGAAAAAGGAATCCATTCTATTTTTTATAAGGATGGTCCTGCTGGAGTCGGAACAGGAGCCTGGCCAACAGAAATGCTGATTTCCTGTTCTTTCAATAAAGAATTATGGAAAGAATTTGGAAATGCAGTTGGTGCAGCATGCGAAAAACAGGGAGTAAATGTATGGCTGGCTCCAGCTGTGAATTTACACCGTCACCCTCTGTGCGGCAGAAACTTCGAGTATTTTTCAGAAGATCCTTATCTTACTGGAATGTGCGCAGTTCAGATCACAAAAGGTGTTCAGGAAAACCACAACGTATGTGTATGCCCGAAGCATTTTGCTGTAAATGAACAGGAAACCTACAGAAGAGGAAGTGCGAAGAAGAATTACGATGCTGCAGATTCAATTCTTACAGAACGTGCAGCACGTGAACTTTATCTGAAGCCATTTGAAATGTTGGTTCAGGAAGCTGGAATTTCATTTATTATGACTTCTTTTAACAAAATAAATGGAATTTTTGCTGGTGGAAATAAAGATTTATGCACACATATTTTAAGAGAAGAATGGAATTTTGAAGGCGTTGTGGTCACTGACTGGGGAGATATGGATATTGTTGTTGACGGAGGGGATGCGGTAGCAGCCGGAAATGATATTGTAATGCCAGGCGGACCGCCAGTTATTGGGCAGATCCTGGAGGCATATGAAGAAGGACGTGTTACAAGAACGGATCTTGAAAGAAGTGTTAGTAGATTGTTGCATGTTTTAAAAAAGTTTAGCTGATTTTATAATGGGCAGGTATTTACCTGCCCACCACTATTTTTCAGAATTGCGTTCGGAAGAAGGAGTTGTCCCCATTACCTTTTTATATACTTTACTAAAATGTGAAAAATTATCATATCCGACTTTTGTGGCAATGAGGCTGATTGGAAGTGTAGTAGTAATTATCATATTTCTGGCAGCATTCATTTTACTTAATGTAATGTATTCTTTTAGGGGCATTCCTTTTTCTTTATGAAAAAGGCGTGAAATATAGTCAGGACTTAAATAAACTGCCTTGGCGATTTCAGAACAAAGCAGAGGTTTATCCAGGTTTTGCTCAATGTATTGTTCAATTGTCTTTAAACTGCTATTGAATGCTTCTGTTTCAGACATAGAAGAATTGAAAAAGTCTGTTATTTTTTTCAGATAAGAAGCAACGAAATCTAATGTTATTACAATTGTTTTGACATCACTATTGTCTGGTTCAAAAGAAGGAATTGAGTGCGTGAATAAGTTAAGTGTTCTTGCAGCATTGTAGGCGCAATGATGATAATCTTTACAAAATGCCAGTAACGTATCGTGATTCAGTTTTCCTTCAAAATTCAGAGACTGGAGATAGAATAATGCTTCACGTTCAGCCTTTGAAGCCTGATGACCAGTTAAAAGTATTTCAATACGTGACAATAATTCGGAAGGACAATATGTAATAATCTGCGAAGTACTTTGGGTTTCGGAGATAAAAATACCAGAAGTCTGACTGATATTATTTTGTTGTTCTCTTTCAATATAAGGTACTATGGCAGGAAGCTGGCAGAATTTTGTTGCTGGTATCGTATAAAAAGAACAGGAACACGGGATTTGTCGTATAAGTCTGGAATAAATCATATTTAATTTAGACTGGTAAGAATCAAAATTTATTAATTGATCCTGCCTGTTATAAATTAAAACTATCATGCTGGATGAATCTGGATAATAAGATATTGTAGCATGTTCATAATTACTGAAAAAGTCGTTAAATATTTCCTCAACAGTCTGACTCCATTCATCGGAAGAAAGTGGAAATGAGTGCCAGCTCTGAATTTGTAATATTAATAAATATACATCAGAATCTTCTTGAATGGGTACATCCATTTCGTTTAATGAAGTGAGTAAAGTGGAAATATTGTTTTGTTTTCCAAATAGCCAGTCATGTAAAAGGCTTTTTATGAAAGAATTTCTTTGGGAAAAAGCAGCTTTTCCTAAATTGAGCCAGCTTTTATTCTGCTTTTTCTCCTGAATCCTTAATATTGTTTTTTGAATGACACGTTCAATATCTTCATAACGGGCTGGCTGTAAAAGGTAGTCGAAACTACCAAGCTGGATGGCCTCCTGGGCATAGAAAAAATCAGCGTGAGAAGTCAGAAATATACATTCAAAGGTGTAACCCTGCTGACGGCACCAGCGAAGAAGGGAAAGCCCATTTTCTTTTGGCATTTCAATGTCGCTTAATAGAATATCAATATTATGGAATAAAATAATCTCTTTAGCCTCCAGTGCATTTTGGGCAGTATAAATCGTATGAATAGAAAGTGCTGTCCAATTAATTCCGGATTTTAAAGATGAAAGAACGGTTGCTTGATCGTCAACTAGCAATATAACCATATTAATCAATACCTTTCTGGGCTAATGGTATGAAAAGTTCTACACATCCCTGTTGCCCTATATTGTAAAAGGCTAAACGCCCCTGTCCATTATAAGTCAGATTTAACCGATAGTAAACATTATAGATTCCAACATTATAATCTTTGTAAAGAAAATCATGCTTATCCAGATGATTAAGTACATTTAATGTATCTGATGGAAAACCACCGCAGTTATCAGAGATTGTAATATTAAGATAATGCTGTGTATCTATAATGGCAGGGATGGCTTTAATTTGTAATTTTATTTCATTCAGATTAGAACGATGTTTTATACTGTTTTCTACAAATGTGAGAATGGAAAGCGGGGGAACCTGTATTTCAGTAACGTCAGCTGAAATATCCATAATTAAATCGGGTTCAATACCAAAATATAATTTTTGCAGTGTAAGGTAACTGGAAACAGAATGGATTTCTTCTGTCAGGCTGACACAATCTTTATTATTTTTAAATATATATCGAAAATATTCGGAAAGAGCAAGTATGCTTTCCTGGATTTCACCATATTGTTTCTTTTCAGCCATACTGAACAATCCCTTCAGGCAGTTCAGATAAAAATGCGGCCGAATCTGCAATTGTAGATACTGGAGGCGCGCCTGCTGTAAATCAAGCTTTTTCTCATATGTTTCAAGTTTTAACTGTTGGATATTGTCCAACATCTGATTGAAGGTTACACTGAGATTGTGAAGTTCTTCAATGTCATATATTTCATTGGTACGTAAAGATAAATTTCCTTTTCCTACTTCTGACATTGTTGTGGTCAGAGTCTGGATTGGAAAGATTAGCTTTTTGTATAAATAAACCAATATCAGGGACATAGATATAATAAGGATACATAAAACAATGATCAAAATTTTCTGGAACAGATTTAAATGTGATAAAATCCCGCGATAAGGCATTAATTGACATAGTTGTAAATCATAATCTCCTATAGAAGAACGAATAAGCTGATAAGTTTTTTGATCATAAGTTAATTTTGTAAAATAATTTTTTGCATATGGAAAAACGCAATTCTCAGAATACAATGCCGAAGTATATGGCTGTCCAGCTTTTGAAGCGTAAAATAGCCTAATATCAGATGCTGCAGGAATATTAAGGGAAAAAGAATCATCTAATGAAAGATCAACCATAACTGCCAGGATGGATGTATCGTATCCAACCATTCTAATCAGAACGGTACGATCTGAAAGAGAGAAAGGAATCCAGCAATTACGTTCCCTGGCAGGATGTTCTGGCTGCGTTATAAAATCCTTCATTAATTTTTGATCAGGATAACTATAATGCAATTTATACAAGGGCTGATAATAATCTGCTTGTGTACTGTAGAGAAAAAAACCTCCTAAACAGGTATCCTGGTTTAAAAGCGGTTTTAATATCTCCGTGATGTTATAAGCGTATTGGAATTTTTGCAGTTTCGTATCTGAATAATGAAAAATTTGAAAATCCGTCCCCAGTGTTGTGAGATTAGTAAGCTGATCTTCGCTGCGCTGAAGTAATTTTTCCATATTACTACTTTCCTGGGTAAGCTGAATATGAATATCTTCGCGATCTGATTTAATCTGTCGGCGTATAGTATAGGTAGTGAGTAGGAATAACAAAAAGAGTGTTGGGATTGAAATTGCCAAAAAAGCAGTGTATAAAATACGTTTTATATTCGGACGGGTAACAGATTTCATAAAAAGATCATCTCCATTTAACAAATATTGATATTTCTATTATATGGGAAAAGAAAGGGAAAGACAAGCCGGACAACGGAAACAGAACAATACCAGACGTAAAAATAACAATCGGGCTTCTGAAAAAACTCCATATTTAACAATAAAACGTAAACAGAAAAATGCTGGACGTGAATCAGATAGAAGAAATACGGATAAAAAGATAAAATTAAATCAACAAAAGTAAAGCAGCAAGAGCACAGACGAGCAGCTTTGAAAACCACTATAAGTTTACTTCTGTGCAGAAAAGAGGAAAAATGAAAAGAAAATTAATGGCAGCAATTTTAACAGGAATTATGGTTGGTTCATCACTTATTCCTGCAACAACAGTATTGGCTGGGGACGACGTTGAGACACTTCGTGTATGGGTATTCGGAGAAGGCTCCACTGCAGAGTGTGAAGCAGTATCAAAAGCTTTAAGTGAAATTACCAGAGAAAAAATTGGCGTTAATGTAGAAATTGTTGAAACAATTGATACTGAAAAATTAAATCTTGCTATGACAAGCGGCGAAAAATTAGATCTTGTATGTGCTCATAATCTTGACCAGATAGGTCTGGTAAATTCAGGAATGATCCTTCCGTTAGATGAACTTTATACAACTTATGCAGCAGATGCTGCCTCAATGATTGCAGAGGATGATCTGAAATCCTTGTATTATAATGGGGAAATGTATTTCCTTCCAAATAATGCAGATAAAGCAAGGGCGTCAGGTGTTGTAATGCGTAAGGACATTCTTGATGAAATTGGTGTTGATGCAGATAGTATTACGGATATGGATTCTTTACATGATGTCCTGGTTAAAGTTAAAGAAGCTCATCCGGAATTAAGTCCTCTGGTTCCATCCTGGATCGGTGGCGGTATGCAAAAAACTTTCCATATTGATGATATTTATAATGGTTTAGTAGTATTGGAAAATGGATTTGATTCATCTGATACAACAATTACAAGTCAGTATGAGACTCAGGAATGGAAAGATTTCTGCAAACATATGTATGAGTGGAATCAGGAAGGACTTCTTCTTCCAGATGCTTCTACATCTACAGACAATGCACCAATGAAGACCGTTGGTTTTGCAGATTTTGAAAACTTAAATCCAACAAAAATTTCAGACTGTGAAAATACCTGGGGACATGAATTTGTTTATGCGCAGTTTGTTGAGCCATTAAAAGACACAGAAAGAAATAAGGGAAGATGGTGCATCCCTGCTGGTTGTGAAGATCCGGAAAAAGCAATGGAGCTTTGGAATCTTATGTATACAGATAAAGATGTTGCCACATTATGTGCTTATGGTATTGAAGGCGTAAATTACGAATGGGTAGAGGAAGGATCCGTTTTCAGAGTCTTGGATGGGGATACCTATACATCATATGACTGGGCATGGCCAAATCAGAATATTCTTCCTGTATTCGAGGGAACTGATCCGGCTGTAAGGCAGGAACTGGAAGATTTTAATAATAATTCCACACCAGCTACTTCACTTGGATTTATACTTGATACTTCCTCTATTATGAATGAAATTACAGCTTGCAATAATGTAAAACAAAAATATGAGACACCACTTCAGTGGGGCGCGTTAGATCCAGATGAAGCTATTCCGGAATTTATAGCAGAACTGGAAGCGGCAGGAATCAGAACCATTCATGAGGAAGCACAGAGACAGCTTGATGAATATCTGGCAAATCAGAAATAAAATTCAATCTGAGCAAACTTAGCTGTTTAAATGCCACAAGAAATGAAAAGGGACAGGCTGTTTTGGCACTGTCCCTTTGGTTCTAAATTATGTGTATTAGGAAAGAGGAATATAATGAAAAAAGCACTAAAAACAATTAAAAGATTTGGTCCATTATATCTTATGATGTTGCCTGCGTGTATCTATATATTCATAAATAATTATGTCCCATTACCTGGAGTATCACTGGCGTTTCGTCAATACAATTTCCAGAAGGGAATTTATGGAAGTCCATTTATTGGGTTAAGTAATTTCAAATTCCTTTTTGCAAGTAAAGATGCATGGATTATAATACGTAATACAATTGGATATAATTTGATATTTATTATACTTGGAACAATATGCGCAATTGCAGTTGCAATTTTGCTTTGTGAGGTAAAGTCTAAACTTACAAGAAAGATATCTCAGACATGTATTTTAATTCCGTATCTTGTATCGGTGGTAATTGTAAGCTATCTGGTTTTTGCGTTTTTAAGTGAAGGAAATGGATTTATTAACATGTCTGTTCTTCAGAAATTAGGTCTGGATAAAATTTCCTGGTATAATGAACCAAAGTATTGGCCGTTTATTCTGGTAATCGTAAATCTATGGAAAAACATTGGATATAATACAATCATGTATTATGCGATGATTATTGCAATTGATAAAACTTATTATGAAGCTGCAAGAGTAGATGGTGCAACAAGATGGCAGCAGATTATTAATATTACATTGCCGTCTATTAAACCAACAATTATTATTTTGACATTAATGAGTGTAGGCAGAATCATGTACTCTGATTTTGGATTGTTCTACCAGATCCCTATGAATTCAGGAACTTTGATTAATGTGACTAATACAATTGATACATATGTGTATAGAGGATTAATGCAAACGAATAACATTGGTATGTCTGCAGCTGCAGGAGTGTATCAGTCAGTAGTTGGATTTATCCTGGTAATCGTTGCAAATCTGATTGTTAAAAAGATTGAGCCTGAAAGTGCATTGTTTTAATTGGAGGTCTGTATGTATAGAAAAGAAAAAACATTTCAATTTTTTGTAAACATAATTCTTATTGTGATCACCATATGCAGTGTGGCTCCTTTTGTTTTGATGATTTCGGCTTCCTTTAGTTCGGAAGAGGCATTATCTTTTTATGGATATACTTTTATTCCAAAGGAATTTGATCTTTCAGCGTATAAGTATCTGTTTTCCAGTACTAGAGCTTTAGCAAAGGCATATGGAATTTCGATTTTAGTAACAGTAGTTGGAACTATTATGAACCTGGTTATGACTGTTTTAATTGCGTATCCGTTGTCACGTAAGGATCTTCCAGGAAGAAATATTTTTGCTTTTTACTTATTTTTTACTATGCTGTTTAACGGCGGATTAGTTCCATCATATATTATGTGGACAAGAACATTTCATATTCAGAATACAATATGGGCATTACTTATTCCAAATCTTATGTTAAATGCTTATAATGTTATTATGATGAGGACGTATTTTACCCAAAGCATTCCTACTGAAATTATTGAAGCAGCCAAAATTGATGGAGCTCATGAAGGGACGATATTAGTTAAAGTGATTCTTCCTATGGCAAAACCAATCATAGCTACCATTGCACTGTTAGTCAGTCTGGCTTACTGGAATGACTGGATGAATGGTTTATATTATTTAACAGACGATGGTATGTATAGTATTCAGGTGTTGTTAACAAAAATTATGCGTAATCTTGATATGATAAAACAGGCATCTTCTACTGGAAAAACTGTTATGGCAAACGTACCATCTACTTCTGTCAGAATGGCGATTGCTTTTCTTGGGGTACTTCCGGTTTTAGCAGCTTATCCATTTTTTCAGAAGTTTTTAGTTAAGGGAATTACTGTTGGGGCAGTTAAAGGCTAAAGGGATTAAATTAAATAAAGAGAGAAATGATTAGTGTGAAAAAATATTTGGATAAAACATTAGAAGCTAAGGAACGTGCCAGACTTCTTCTTAAAGAGATGAGCCTTGATGAAAAAATGGCACAGATAAACTGCATTTTTCCATTTGATCAGAATGCTTATAATTTTGATTTAATGAAAGAGCAGACAAAGTACGGAATTGGGGAAGTCAGTACTTTGGAAATGAGAAGAATGGAAACTCTGGATGAAGTAGCAAATTGGCAGAGAAAAGTGCAGAGAATAGTTATGGAAAACAGTGAACACCATATTCCGGCTATTTTTCACATGGAGGGCTTATGTGGAGCATTTATCCAGGATTCCACAAGCTTTCCAGCAGGAATCGGAAGAGGAGCCAGCTTTGATCCGGAACTGGAGGAAAAGATTGCGGAAATTGTAACCCGTCAGGAAACAGCATGCGGTATTACCCATGTACTCGCTCCAATTTTGGATGTTGCAAGGGATCCACGTATGGGACGCTATGGAGAGCCTTATGGAGAAGACGCTGCATTAGTTTCCGCAATGGGCGTTGCTTATACAAAAGGAGCACAGAAAAATACAGTGGATCAGCGAAAAGCGGAAAGTGTTGCAAAACATTTTGTTGCATTTCATAATTCTCAAGGTGGAATTCATGGAACCCATAGCGAGACACCTGTAAGACTTCTTCAGGAAGTATATGCAAAACCATTTCAGGCAGCATTCAGCGAAGCTGGACTGAAAGGTGTTATGCCATGCTATTGTTCCATAAATGGGGAAGATGTGTCTGCTTCACATAACATGCTTACAAAATTGCTTCGAGAGGATATGGGGTTTGAAGGCATGTGTATCAGTGACTACGGAGCTGTGGGAAATGCGCACAGTGTCCATCATATTGGAGAAACTTTTGAAGATGCAGGTCTTATGTGTCTTTCTGCTGGAATGGACGTGGAAATGCCATCTGTCACAGGCTATAATGAAAAATTAAAAGAAATGTTCAAACGGGGAGCGGCCGATATTAAGGTGTTGGATACAGCGGTTCTTCGCGTGCTGGAAGGAAAATTCAGAATGGGCTTATTTGAAAATCCGTTTGCAATGGAAGGCGAAGAGCTTCATTCTGTTGTGATAAATGACAATGACAGGGATGTTTCTTTAAAATCCGCAAGGGAATCTATGGTTCTGTTAAAAAATGACGGAGTGCTGCCCCTTGATCTAGGAGTGAAGAAAATTGCATTGATCGGTCCGCATGCAGCATACGCAAGAAAAATGTTTGGCGGATACACACACATGTGCATGATGGAGTCCACGTATGCAATTGCGAACTCCATTGCAGGAGTAAGCGGTGTGGTTCAGGCAGATGCCAAAGAGATTGTTACCGTTCCGGGAACGAATATCCAGTCAGATGAAACAGAACAGTTCGATCAGATCCTGAAAAGGCAGAAGCCCCAGTGCAGAAGCTTATATGAGGAATTAAAAGCCCGCTTTCCAGAGAGCGAAATTTTGTATTCATATGGTTATCCTATTGCAGGAGAGGATGAAAGTGGTTTTGAAGAAGCCTTAAAAATGGTACAGCAGGCAGATGTGGTGATTTTAACACTTGGAGGTAAACATGGAACCTGTTCCATAGCGTCTATGGGAGAAGGAATTGACAGTGCGGATATTAATCTTCCCAAATGCCAGGACAACTTTATCAGAAAGGCTGTACAGTTTGGAAAACCACTAATTGGAGTTCATTTCGATGGAAGACCAATTTCCAGTGATGCTGCAGATGAAAATCTGAATGCTATTCTGGAAGCATGGAGTCCTTCCGAAACAGGGGCACAGGCTGTGACAGATATTTTGTTTGGAGAGTATAATCCAGGAGGCAAACTTCCGGTAACAGTGGCTTATCATGCAGGACAGCTGCCAATTTACTACAATCATCCTTATGGTTCCTCCTGGGATCAGAGCGGTAGTATTGGTTTTGCTAACTATGTTAACATGCCTCACAGACCAAGATATTATTTTGGATATGGACTGTCCTATACAGAATTTGAATATTCTGATCTTAATATTTCGGCTGCAGAAGTTAGTGCAGATGAAATTGTTCAGATTTCTTTTGATGTAAAAAATACTGGTGAATATGCAGGAACAGAAATCGTACAGCTCTATTTAATTGATCAGTACTCCTCTCTTACAAGACCTGTGAAAGAATTAGCGGGATTTAGACGCGTAAGTCTAAAAGCTGGAGAAAGTAAAAAAATTATTTTTGAAATAAAACCGGATCAGATGGCATTTTTAGATATAGATATGAGATGGAAAGTGGAAAAAGGTGAGTTTGATGTAGAAGTTGGAAGCTCTTCGGAAGACATACGACTTACGGGAAAATATCGTGTTAAAAATAATAAGTGGATAGATCCACAAAAGCGTACTTTTTGGATTGAATAATTTATTGCATGTAGAGGAAATATCTGCTTTCATTAAAGTTTAAATGGGAAACCAATAATTCTTTGGAGTGAAGTACCGCAAGGATTTTCTGAATCTGTAAAAACTTATGATGTCGTTTATGGGGCTGTCGGGAAATAGATAGTTCCAAAACAGGGAGGGTATGACTCACGCCGAGTCATACCCTCCCTGAAATTTATCTGAAAAAAGAAAAAAAGATGGCTAACGACAACCATCTTTCTCTCCGTTACATGTTATAATGTAACTATGCTAACAACTAATTATTATAACGACTTTTTTGAGTTTGGGCAACAGAAAATTAACTTTAGTTTCTTCGAATTGAGTTTACCCGACGACGATCCAGTCTATACCCTGAAAAAAGTGATGGAG
>OLOY01000188.1_pt1 | contig 56624 bp, 43 predicted proteins | sample 1672771 | NCBI WGS metagenome assembly OLOY01 (sample SAMEA3136722, study PRJEB25190) | human gut metagenome
AGTCGTTCGTGCTTGCACGATAAGACTTTTGAACTTGGGACCCGCCAAACATGAGGAAGTAGCGATTTACGAAGTAAATCTGCGGATTCCGAATGTTTGCAGAATTGCGGGAGCTGCGAAGCAGCGGAGCAATTCGTAGATATTGGAGTAGAGTAAATATATGGGGGCAGAAGTACATGCTTACAGAACAGAGATTTGATATTATTCTGAAGCTTCTGGAAGAAAAAAAGAGTGTTACAGTAACAGAACTGAGAGAACTTCTGGATGCATCAGAATCCACAGTGCGCAGAGACATCACCGCGTTGGACAAAGCAGGAAAACTTACCAAGGTTTTTGGCGGCGCAGTAGCATTAAATCATAAGGTAACTGCCTATGAACCGACAGTAGCGCAGAAATCAGAATTAAATAAAGAAGAAAAGAAAAAGATCGCAAAATATGCAGCCAGCCTGATCACACCAGATGATTTTGTTTATCTGGACGCAGGAACCACCACAGGCCTGATGCTGGAATATCTGGCAGGTATAAGAGCTGCCTTTGTCACCAATGCAGTATCTCACGCCCAGACTCTGGCAAAGATGGGAATCCGGGTTTACCTGATCGGAGGAGAACTGAAGAGTTCTACAGAGGCAGTCGTAGGCAGTCAGGCAATGCAGATGATCCAGATGTATCATTTTACAAAGGGATTTTTCGGAACCAATGGAATTACCAGAAGGGAAGGCTTTACCACACCGGATACTAGCGAGGCAATTGTAAAGAGTACTGCAATGAAACAGTGCAAAGATGTATATATCCTGACAGATAAGTCAAAGTTTGGAGAAGTAAGTTCTGTCACATTCGGTGGGTTTACAGATGCTAAAATTCTTACAGAAGAAATTCCGGAGGAGTATGAGGACAGCAAAAATATTCTGAAAGTGAAATAAATAATGGATCAAATGCCGCCGGCAGACAGAGCAGGCAGGAATGATATTTAGATTGGAGAGATGTGGGATGAAGTTTGGGCATATTGGGGACCTGCATATTGGGAAAAGGGTGCATGATTTTTCTATGCTGGAGGATCAGAGGTATATTCTGGATCAGATGATGAAAATCTTTGAGGAACAGAAAGTAGATGGAGTTCTGATCGCAGGGGATGTTTATGACAAGACAGTGCCGTCGGCAGAGGCAGTGCAGCTGTTTGATGAATTTATTACAGGATTGGCTAAAGCTGAGATCCCGGTGTACATGATCAGTGGAAATCATGATTCTGCAGAAAGGCTTTCCTTTGGGGCGAAGCTGTTTGAAAGTAGTGATATTTATATTTCGCAGGTCTATGATGGAGAGATGAAAAGGATTGTGTTAAAAGATCAGTATGGACCAATATCTGTATATCTTCTGCCCTTTTTGAAACCTGTGGCAGTACGCCATGCTTTACAGAGGGATGACATTAATACTTATGAAGAGGGTGTTATGGCTGCTCTGCAGGAGTGTGAGATCGACAGGACACAGAGAAATGTGCTGGTGGCACATCAGTTTGTGACCGGAGCAGACAGAAGTGACTCAGAAGAAACATGGGTTGGCGGTCTTGACAATGTCAGTGCGGAAGTATTTAAGGATTTTGACTATGTGGCACTGGGACACATCCACAGACCTCAGAAAATGGGGAGAGAGACCTTGCGTTACAGTGGGACGCCGCTTAAGTATTCTTTTTCGGAAGCAGATCATAAAAAGTCAGTAACGATTGTGGAGCTTCTGGAGAAAGGAAATGTGACGGTCAGTACAGTACCTTTGATTCCCAAACATGATATGCGTAAGCTAAGGGGAACTTATATGGATGTGACAGCGAAGGATCATTATACTGCTGAAAATAAGATGGATTATCTTCAGATTACCCTGACGGATGAGGAAGATGTGCCGGGGGCACTTCAGAAGTTACGTACTGTTTATCCCAACCTGATGCGTCTGGAATATGACAATAAACGAACACGTGAGAACCGTGAGGTTCAGGCAGTGGAGGCTCAGGAACAGAAGTCAGAGCTGCAGCTGTTTGAGGAGTTTTATGAACTGTTAAATAATGAACCTATGAAAGAAGAACAGACAGAGTTTGTGGAGAAACTGATCCAGGATCTGAAGGAGGTGCGCGTATGAAACCATTGAAGCTGACATTATCTGCATTTGGTCCATATGCGGATGAGACTGTGATCGATTTTACACAGCTTGGAGGACAGGGACTTTTTCTGGTGACCGGAGATACGGGAGCAGGAAAAACGACGATTTTTGATGGGATTACATTTGCGTTGTACGGGGAGACAAGCGGAGGAGTCCGGGAGGCATCCATGCTCAGAAGCAAGTATGCAAAACCGGAAACACCTACCTATGCGGAATATATTTTTGAATATAAAGATGCAGTGTATACAGTGAAGCGAAGCCCGGATTATGAGCGCCCAAAGACCAGAGGTACTGGAATGACCACCCAGAAAGGGGAAGCATTGCTTACTTTTTCTGATGGAAGAGCTCCTGTGACAAAGCTGAAGGAAGTGAATCAGACAGTTACTGATCTGATCGGGTTAGATATGAAGCAGTTTACGCAGATTGCTATGATCGCACAGGGAGATTTCAGGAAATTGCTGCTGGCTGACACAGAGGAACGCAGCAACATTTTCAGAAAGCTTTTCCATACGGATATTTATAAGGTGATTCAGGAAAAATTAAAATTCGAAGCCGGTGGTCTGGACAAGGCGTATAAAGAATTGTTGAGAAGTATCCGCCAGTATACGGAACAGGTCAGATATTCTACAGAAGACCAGTTGGGACAACAGTGGATATTGATGGAGAAGAATGGCTTTGAAGGAAATCTGGAAGAAGGTCTGGAAATCCTGGAGCAGTTTCTGAAGGCAGATAAAGAGACGCTGAAAAATTTGAATAAGCAGATCAAAGAGAACGATACAGAACTGGAAAAGATAAATCAGCTTTTGGGAAAGGCTCATAAAGAAGCAGAGGCAAAGACCAGGAAGGAACAGCTTCTGCAAGAGAAAGAAGTACTGCTTCCGCAGTTGGAGCAGGCACAAAAAGATGCAGAAAATGGGGCAAAGGAGCCGGAGGAGATTCAAGGCCTGATGCTTTCTATACAGAAAGAAAAAGAGAATCTGGAGCGTTATACAAAGCTGGAAAATCTGCTCAGAGAAACAGAGATGGCTTTCCAGCAGATAGAGAAACTGGGAAAGGACAGTACAGCGCTGCAGAATCGTCAGAAAGAAATAAAAGCTGTTCTTGAACAAAAACAAAAAGAATATCAGACAACGGACAGTGCAGAGAAAGAAAAAGCAGAAACAGATTTCCAGAAAGAAAAGATAGATACTCTTTATGCAGAAATTTATAAGAACTGCGGAAATTTGAAGTTTCTTCAGACAAAAATCAGTGAACTGGAAATACAGTCCAGAGAGGAAGAACAATTTGCGGAACAGGTAAAAAAGGATCTGACTGATCTGGAAGAGAAAATTGTTTCCTGTGGGAATCTGGAAATCAAAGAAAACAGTCTGGTCATGCGTTTGCAGCAGATACAGAAAATAGAAGATCAGCAGAAACGGTATCGGGATCTGGAAAAGGAAGCAGAGAGCAAAAAGAAGGGTTATCTGACTGCTTCTCAGAAACGGGCAGAAATAAAAGAAATTCTGAACAAAATGGAGCAGGCTTATCTGGATGGGCAGGCAGGTATACTGGCAACAGATCTTCAGGATGGAATGCCGTGTCCGGTATGTGGTTCTGTTCATCATCCAAAGCTTACGCAGACTCCCAAGGAAGTTCCCACAGAAGAACAGCTGAAAAAACAGAAAAAGTTAACAGAAGCTGCAGAAAAAGCGGCATCTGACGCAAGTGTGCAGGCAGGAGAGGCTGCAGGACTGGTGCAGCGCTGTAGGGAAGAACTGACAGAAGGGGTTAAAAGCTATGCAGCACAGTTTCTGTCAGAAGAGGAGACACAGGAGATACTTCGAAAGGAACTTCCTGATCATGCATTATGCTTATTTATAAAAAATCAGGAAAGCAGCGTACAGACAGGATTAGAAGAAATCCAAAAACAGAAAAAAGCTTATCAGGATCTGTTGAAGAAAAAGGAAGAGTTTACCAGACAGTCGGAGCATCATGCAAAAGAATTTCAGAAATTACAGATCAGTCTTGAAAAGAGGAAGAGTCAGCTGGAGAGTATTCAGGAGCAGCTGCAGAACCAATTGAAGGAGCCTGTACTGACATGGATCTATGAAGAGAATACAAGACAGAGGATGAAAACGGATCCGGAACTGTCACAGAACCACAGCAGTGAAACAGTGCACCAAAAGAAAACTGGTAATGTATCACAGGTTTTGCTGCAGGGAAAGAGAGCAGCAGAATGGCTGAAACAGCAGCAGAATATTCTGGAACAGAAACAAAAGGATCTGACAACACTTCTGGAACAGAGAAAACTTCTGGAGATGCAGATTAGTAAGACTCAGACAGAACTTACAACGATCACAGACCAGATCCATCAGAATCAGCAGCAGACAGCAGCAGAGAAATCTAGGTATGAGCAGCTGCAAAAACAGAGAGTGAACATGGAAAAAGAGCTGGGTGAGAGAACAAAAGAAGAAATTCTGTCTCAGATTCAGCTTAAGACGGAGGAACAAAAGAAGCTTGAAACACATTACAAGACAGTAACAGAAGCGAAAGAAGTATTAGAGAAAAAAATGACAGAGTTGAATTCTGTAATCACATCTCTGACAGAACAGCTGAAAGAAGCCATAGATATTTCGGCTGAGGAACTGAATGCTCAGAAAGAAAGCTTTGCACAGCAAAAGAAATCACTTTCAGCAAATCGTGATGAAATCCATGCCCGCCTGGAAATCAACAGTGACATGTATGAAAAAATCCGCAGACAGCAGACAGAACTTCTGAAAACGGAAACCCGCTGGAAGTGGATGAAATCTCTCTCAGACACTGCCAATGGTACGATCACAGGTAAGGCAAGGATCATGTTGGAAACTTACATCCAGATGCAGTATTTTGACCGCATTCTTGGGCGTGCCAATATCCGCCTGATGACTATGAGCAGCGGTCAGTATGAGTTAGTCCGCAGGAAAGAAAATAAGAGCAGGGTAGGGAAAACCGGTCTGGAACTGGATGTAGTAGATCATTACAATGGAACTGTCCGAAGTGTTAAGACCTTATCAGGCGGAGAAACATTTCAGGCATCCCTGTCTCTGGCACTGGGGCTTTCTGATGAAATTCAGTCAAACTCCGGTGGAATCCAGCTTGATACCATGTTTGTGGATGAAGGTTTCGGATCTCTGGATGAAGATGCCCTTGATCAGGCAATCCGTGCATTGAAGGATCTCAGTCAGGGAAGCAGACTGGTGGGGATTGTTTCCCATGTAGCAGAGCTGAAAGAACGTATTGATAAGAAGATCATAGTAACAAAGAAACGGACAGAAGATGGAGTTGGAAGTACGATCTGTATAGAAGGTTGAGATTTTATGGTCAAGCGGATAAAATCATCCGCTTTGCTATGCGGCGCTACATCGAATAACTGTTTCACAGTGTATCAGAAGGAGTTGTCACTCCTCCTGATACAAGCAAGTCCCTACCCATTGCTTATTGTTTTTTGCAACCGACCCCGGGGACTTACTTGATTCGGTTAAAAAAGGCAGTTACTAAAAAAGTTATATAAAATTAACTTGACAGAATACCAGAGATAGTATATATTAAGTTATGAAGTTAGACATAAATAACTTGAACTGCTGAACAATCTGTTGAAGGTCTTTTTACAGCAGTAATTCAAGCTTTGCAGCAAACAAAAGCAATAAAATGTTTCGTAAAGCTTTATTTTTTAATAGATGGTTAGTATTGCCTAACTAATATTCTGCCATTGAGAAAGGGATCATAACATGCTGGAGAAATTCGTGATCGAACATTGTTCACCTACATTAGCATCTATTAAAACCGGAAATCTTTTTACATATAAATATGAATCTGAGGAAGAATTATGGAAAAGCGTAGAAGACTTTAATGAATGTGTAAGAGAAAAAGGCGTTTCCCTCACAGTACTTCGCAGGAGTGAGAAAAAGGCGCTGATTTATATCTGCCGATTCTCAAGCCTTGAAAGAGATCTGAAGAAACCTGGCGTTGCGAATTTTATAAAGAAGTATGGGTATGAGAGTACAGATCCTGCATATGCACTTGAGAGACTGAGAAGCCGCCTGTCCCAGAGAGAAGATTTTCCTCATGAAATCGGATTATTTCTGGGATATCCGCTGGGAGATGTGATCGGATTTATCAAGAATGCAGGGCAGAACTGTAAATGTGTAGGTTGTTGGAAGGTATATTGCAATGAATGTGAGGCAATAAAGGCTTTTGCCAGATTTAAGAAATGTACCAGCGTGTATGTACGTCTCTGGAATCAGGGAAGAAGTGTACGTCAGCTGACGGTGGCAGCGTAAGGAAGAAGCTATATACAGTAATATAGCAAGGATGGAGAGTTCGTTTAAGAATCAGTATAATAGAAAAGCCGTATGACTTTTTATTATAATATAAATCATGACTTTGCGGCAAAGAAAAAGGCAGAGCAAATTTAAGGAGGATTTTAATCATGAGTAAAGTAGCAGTTGTATATTGGAGTAGCACAGGAAACACAGAAGCAATGGCAAACGCAGTTGCAGACGGAATCAGGGAAAAAGGCGGCGAGGCTGTTCTTCATACCTGTGAGGATTTTGACGGATCTAAAGTAGCTGAATATGATGCAATCGCTTTTGGATGCCCGGCAATGGGAGATGAAGTTCTGGAAGATACAGAATTCGAGCCGATGTTTGATGGATGTAAAGATGCCCTGAAAGGCAAAAACATCGCTCTGTTTGGTTCTTATGGATGGGGAGACGGCGAATGGATGCGTAACTGGGAAGAGTCCTGTAAAGAAGCAGGTGCAAATCTTGTATGCGACAGCGTGATCTGCCAGGAGGAACCGGATGATGAAGCTACAGATGCATGCAAGGCTTTAGGTGCTTCATTATTATAACAGAATAGATAAGAAGTAAAGAATTAATAACAGAAATTGACATGCCGCTGTATAAGAAAGAAAACTTATACAGCGGTTTTTTTGCGAATATCCGCTTGACTATATATGTTGTAAAATGACAGAAAACAGGAGTTTTTGCGAATGACAGGACTGAGAAAATATGATATGATAAGTTTATGCATAAAGATTTATACAATTCGGGAAAAGAATGAAAACAAGATAATGAAAGTTTTGAAAGGAGATAAACTATGGGATTAATTAAAGCGGCAGCAGGTGCATTTGGCGGAACAATGGCTGATCAGTGGAAAGAGTTCTTCTATTGTGAAGCAATTGATAATGATGTACTTGTGGTGAAAGGTGAGAAAAGAATCGGGGGTCGTTCCTCTAATAAACGGGGAAATGATAATATTATTTCCAATGGTTCCGGTATTGCAGTGGCTGACGGCCAGTGTATGATCATTGTGGAACAGGGAAAGGTTGTAGAGGTTTGTGCTGAGCCGGGAGAATTTACATATGATACTTCTTCAGAGCCAAGTATTTTCAGTGGAAATCTCAGTGAAGGTATTTTGAATACTTTTGATACCATGAAAAAACGTTTTGCATATGGTGGAGATACAGGAAAAGATCAGAGAGTTTACTATTTTAATACCAAGGAGCTGATCGGAAACAAATTCGGAACAGCAAATCCTATTCCTTTCAGAGTAGTAGACAGAAATATTGGTCTGGATATTGATGTATCTGTACGTTGCAATGGTGTATATTCCTACAGAATCGTAGACCCTCTTCTGTTTTATGCCAATGTGTGCGGAAATGTGGAGCAGCAGTACGACAGAGATCAGATCCAGGATCAGTTAAAAACAGAGTTTGTCAGCGCCCTGCAGCCTGCATTTGCCCAGATATCTGAGTTGGGAATCCGTCCAAGTGCTATTCCGGGACATGTGAATGAGCTTTGCGATGCCATGAACAAGGAGTTGACTCAAAAATGGAAGGAAATCAGAGGTCTGGCTATTGTGTCCATTGCATTGAATCCGGTAACTCTTCCGGAAGAGGATGCGCAGCTGATCAAGGATGCACAGAAGAATGCAATTCTCAGAGATCCGACTATGGCAGCAGCTACACTAGCCGGAGCTCAGGCAGACGCTATGAAGTCAGCAGCTTCTAATACAGCAGGAGCAATGACCGGATTTATGGGAATGGGAATGGCACAGCAGGCTGGTGGAGCCAATATGCAGGGGCTTTACCAGATGGGAGCACAGCAGGCGGCACAGTCTGCGGCACAGAATCAGGCGGCACAGCAGAGTACGGCGGCTCCGGCAGGAGCATGGAAATGTGAGTGCGGAGCTGAAAATACAGGTAAGTTCTGTGCTCAGTGCGGAAAACCGAAACCTCAAGCCGGAGTATGGACCTGCAGCTGTGGAACACAGAACACGGGTAAATTCTGTGCTGAGTGTGGAAAACCAAGACCACAGGAAGAATGGACCTGTGAATGTGGAACAGTAAATAAAGGTAAGTTTTGTGCTGAATGTGGAAGACCGAGACCATAAAACAGAAAATGTAATTTATTATTTTGATGGAAGGTAAATTTTGAAAAATAACAAGGGGGGAAGCCTATGTCTGATATAAATGAATATAAATGCCCTTCCTGTGGCGGGGCCATAGAATTTGACAGTCATTCACAAAAAATGAAGTGTCCCTATTGTGATACAGAGTTCGATTTGGAAACTCTGAAAAAGTATGATGAACAGTTGTCAAAGGAAGCTGAGCAAAAGGATGATATTTCTGACTGGCAGACAGATCCGGGAAAGCAGTGGCAGGAGGGTGAAACAGACGGAATGAATGTTTACACCTGTAAATCCTGCGGTGGTGAGATCGTATCGGATGAGAATACAGGTGCAACAAGCTGTCCTTATTGTGGGAACCCTGTAATTCTGACGGAAAGGTTCAAAGGTGCTCTGCGGCCGGATATGGTTATTCCCTTTAAGCTTGATAAAAAAGCGGCAAAAGAAGCCTATTATAAGCATATTAAGGGAAGACCACTCCTTCCAAAGGTTTTCCGAAGAGAAAATCATATTGATGAAATTAAAGGCATTTATGTTCCGTTCTGGCTCTTTGATGCAGATGTGGCAGCGGATGCGCGATACAAGGCAACCAAGGTCAGGACATGGAGTGACAGTGATTATGATTACACAGAGACAAGTTATTATTCCGTAGACAGAAGCGGAAATATGTCCTTTGTGTCTGTACCTGTAGACGGCTCTTCCAGAATGCCGGATGATCTTATGGAATCCATAGAACCATACAAGGTAGCAGATGCTGTGGAATTTCAGACCGCTTATCTCTCTGGATATCTGGCAGATAAGTATGATGTAGATGCACAGCAGAGCACAGACAGAGCCAGAGAAAGAATGAAGGAAAGTGCTCAGGATGTATTGAGAGATACGGTAAAGGGATATGCTTCTGTAATCCCGGAGAATACCAATGTTCGTATTTCCGGAGGAGATGCAAAATACGCACTGTATCCTGTCTGGATCCTGAATACTACCTGGAGAGGTAAAAAATATATTTTTGCAATGAATGGTCAGACCGGGAGAATGACCGGTGATCTGCCAGTAGATAATGGTGCCTATACCAGATGGCTTTTGGGACTGACAGCTGTATTTTCCATTGCTGCCTATCTGGTTGCATTACTGATACATTAGGGGGGACTGGGAATATGAAGAAAAAAATAATACCTTTATTTCTGGCGGCGGCAGTCTCCGTATCCGGGCTTCTGCCTATAGGAGCAGTCCAGCCGGTAACTGTTTTGGCTGAGAGCGGTCACCCTGCCAGACTTGTGGATAATGCAGGGCTTTTGGATGAGGATGAGGCTCTGGAACTGGAATCAAAACTGGATGAGATCAGCCAGGAGTACGACTGTGATGTGGTCATACTTACAGAAGAAACCATCAATGGCGCAGAGCCTATGGATTATGCAGATGATTATTTCGATTATGAAGGCTATGGAATGGGAGAAGATAACAGTGGAATTCTTTTTCTCATAACTATGTCTGAGCGTAAATGGTGGATTAGCACTCATGGGGAAGCCATTTATGATTTTACAGATGCCGGGCAGGAATATATGGTAGAGCAGTTTCAGTCTGATCTGTCAGACGGATACTATTATGATAGCTTTACCACTTTTGCAGATCTGTGTCAGGAGTTTATAGTCCAGGCTCAGACAGGAGAACCCTTTGATAAGGGTAATCTGCCGGAAAAACCCTTATCACCCTGGGCACTTCCTATTTCCATAGGAATCGGCCTGGTGATTGCACTGATTATTACAGGAATTATGAGGGGACAGATGAAAACTGTGCGTATGAAACCAGATGCGGCAGATTATATGGTGGATGGAAGCCTGCAGATTACCCGGAGCAATGACGTATTCCTGTATCATCAGGTGACCAAGACTGCAAAGCCCAAGGATGATGATTCCGGCGGCGGCAGCAGCGTACATACCAGTTCTTCGGGGGAGACTCATGGAGGCTCAGGAGGTTCATTCTGACATGGTAATGTTGTCAGAGCAGACCCTTATATAAGAGAAAAATATTAGGTAAAACAGAAAACCTGGCCTTTGGCCGGGTTTTTTATTGAAATCTATTTTGTTCTATGCTATATTTAGAAAGATTGCGGAGGCTGTTATGAGAAAGGACAGCCGGTAAATATCAAGATCCTGGTATTTGTTAAGAACGAAAAGGAGAAATTCGGATAAAATGAGAAGAGTGATTACGTATGGAACCTTTGATCTTCTGCATTATGGACATATTAATCTGCTCAGAAGAGCAAAAGAGATGGGAGATTATCTGATCGTTGGTCTTTCTACAGATGAATTTAACTGGAATGAGAAACATAAGAAATGTTATTTTTCCTATGAGAAAAGAAAACAGCTTCTGGAAGCTATCCGGTTTGTTGATCTGGTGATCCCGGAGGAAAATTGGGCACAGAAGCGTACAGATGTAAAGGAATATCATGTTGACACCTTTGTTATGGGTGATGACTGGACCGGTAAATTTGACTTCCTGGAAGAGGAGGGCTGTAAAGTGGTTTATCTGCCGAGAACACCTGAGATTTCCTCTACGCAGATAAAAAATGATCTGCAGATAAAAGAGTAAAAACAGGAGCGAAGAAAATGAATCGATTTATCAAAGATATGAAAAGATATTTTGCTTATGCCAAATTTGCGGCAAGGGCAGATCTGAAAGCGGAAGTTGCCAGCTCTTATCTCAACTGGCTATGGTGGGTCCTGGATCCCCTGCTTTTTATGATGGTATATACTTTTATTGCTATTGTTGTATTTCGAAGCAGTGTACAATATTTTCCTTTGTTTGTTTTTGTTGGTCTCACATTGTGGAACTTTTTTAATAAAACAGTAATTCAAAGTGTAAAGCTTGTGAGAAACAACAGCTCTATTGTATCTAAGGTATATGTCCCCAAATATATTCTTATTTTACAGAGAATGATGGTCAATGGGTTTAAAATGCTGGTATCTTTTGGCCTGATCGCCATTATGCTGATTATTTACAGAGTACCACTGACATGGAATATTATTTATATGATACCTGTTATGATCGTACTGGCACTGTTTACTTTTGGGCTTAGCTGCATTGTTCTTCATTTTGGAGTCTTTGTGGACGATCTTTATAATGTTATGAACGTTGTGCTTCGCCTCATGTTTTATATGAGTGGTATTTTTTATTCTATAGGAACCAAGCTTTCAGAGCCATACAGAAGCATTCTGCTGAAATGTAATCCGGTATCCATGCTGATTGAATCAGCCAGACGTTGTATGCTTTATTCTTCTCTGCCGTACAGGAAGCTGATTGTTTTGTGGGGAGTTGTCTCACTGCTTCTTTGCTGGATCGGAGTAAAAACAATTTATAAATATGAAAACAGTTATGTAAAGGTGATGTAATATGGAACGGGAAAATGCGATTGACGTAAAAGATTTGCATATCAGTTATAAATGCCTGAAATCTTTTTCTATAAAGAGAAGTCTGCTTCAGCTGAAAAAGACGAATACAGAAGTGTTTGAAGCAGTGAAGGGAGTAAGCTTTTCTGTAAAAAAAGGCGAGATCCTGGGAATTGTAGGTAAAAATGGAAGTGGAAAATCTACAATGCTGAAAGCGATTGCAGGAATCTTTTCTCCCGATGAGGGAAGCATTGATCTCCACGGAAACAGTGTATCTTTACTGTCCATCGGAGTTGGTTTTCAGAAGAAACTTACCGGCCGTGAGAATATTCTCCTGTCCGGGTTGCTCCTGGGGTTCAGTGAAGAACAGGTAAGAGCCAAAATGGATGAGATCATCAATTTTGCAGGTCTGGGAAAATTTATTGATATGCCGGTTAAAACTTATTCCAGTGGTATGTATTCCAAACTGGCCTTTTCTATTACAGCCATTCTGGAAGCTGATATCATGTTGATCGATGAGGTACTTAGCGTAGGTGATGCCAAGTTCAAAAAGAAAAGCTATAACAAGATGAAAGAACTGATTTCCAATGAGGACCGTACCGTAGTGATCGTTTCCCATAGTTCTCAACAGCTGCAGGAATTATGTACCAGTATTTTGTGGCTTCATGAGGGAGAACTTCGTATGCAGGGAGAAACAAAGGAAGTTCTGGAAGCATATGAGGAATTTATGAGCTGAATAAGTGAAAAACCGTTGATGAAAATCGGCGGTTTTTTTGAGTTGAAAAAATCTGTGAGAGATTGACTTTCTTATAGATTTCTTTATAATAAATATGATATGCTTATATAAATAAATATAGATAAGAAGAATCGGAGGAAAGCCAGGTGGAGACAAAAATTAATCTGGATCAGTGTCGGATAGAAGAAACTACAGAAGAATACAGAATACAGAAGCTGGATACACAGGGAAATCTTATTACAGAGAGTCTTCCTTTGTATAATCTTACGGCTGAAGAGGAATTAAATGCTGATATACAGGTTGAGAAAAACGGTAGTCTGAAAATTATCCTGACTGACAGATCCTGGAAAGAATTTCAGCAGATGAGAGTTATTCTGGCAGGTGTGAAAAATCAGGAAATTTATTTTGAAAATGCAGTTACAGCAGAAAAAGAAAATGAGCTTCTGCTGGGAATTGGTCATCTTGTATCTGAATTGGAACACGGCCGTAATAAGAGTACTCGAATCCTTTTGGAAACAGTAGAGGATGGACAATATCATCGCTATTGTTTTTCTGACATAAAAAGAGCAAATGAAGACAGAGATCTTCAGAAAGATAAAAAATCATGGATCTGTGTACAGCCTTGTACAGATAGGATATATCTTACCGGTGAAGATGGGGAAGAAGGCGGTAATTTCCTTCTGTGTGTATACATGGATAAGGGCGGAAGATGGTTCCTGGGATTTGGTACAGAGTGGCGAATTCGTAAAATGACTCAGATCTGCCATCTTCGGTATCTGACTATGAAAAAGGGAATGCTGAATTTACATCTGGTTACAGATTCTCACAAATATGGTTATAAACCGGAACAGGTGGTTTTTCGATTCAGAAGTAAGCTGGAGGAAGAAAGATGCGGTTACAATTTTGAAATCAAAACTGTTAAAATAAAAAAAGATTTGCAGTATCTGGATGCCTGTCTGGAATTGAAAAATGTGGATCTGAAAAGTCTCTATTGGGATGTTGTAGTAATGTTTGTAAATCCTGAGACAGGAGAAAGGTTTGAGGCAGCTGTTTCTATGACAAGGTCATACCGTCTGTTTACTTCTTTTCTTTATAGAGGCAGCTATGAGACAGGAAATGGATTTTTCCTTTACCCCTATAATACTTCTTCCAAAAAGCTGGCATTTCAGTTTCGTGAGGAAGGGGAATATGATCATTTGGGATTTCGGGTAAAAGAGCTGACTGCTTTTGCTGCTTATTATCTGCTGAAGCCATATTGGGACAGCAGACATATCCAGCTGGTATATGAGAAATTCTGTATGATGGCCCAGGATAATGGATATTATTTCTTTAAACATTGTATGGACCATGAGGAAGAGAAAAGACAGAAAAATCATATCTATTATGTGATCACTAAGGATGCTCCTGACAGAAAAAAACTGGATGCTTACCAAAGCCGTCTGGTGGATTTTATGAGTATTCGGCATATGATCTATATGATCGCAGCGGAACTTCTGGTAAGTACTGATACCAGAAATCATTTGTACGCTATGCGTCAGCGTGGAAGTATTCTGAAACGGTATTTAAGAAAGAAACCTCTGGTATTTCTCCAGCATGGTGTGACTGCATTGAAAAAGGTGGATTTTTTCTATGGAAAGGGAAAATCCGGTTCCTGCGATTTGTTTGTGGTAACCTCGGATTTTGAGAAAAAAATCATTGAGGACTATTTTGGTTATGCGGAAGATGAAATTGTAAACAGTGGTTTTGCCCGCTGGGATGTGCTTGAGGATAAGTCTGAGGGACTGAGAGAGATTCTGATCATGCCTACCTGGAGAGCCTGGCTGGAGAATGTAACTCTGGAGGAATTTAAAGAAAGTGATTATTTCCATAATTATATGGAGCTTCTTAATTCTCCACGTTTTCATAGCTTTCTGGAGAAAAATGATCTTTTGGCAAATTTTTATCTTCACTCAAAATTCAGGGAATTTATACAGGATTTTTCAGTAGGATCAGACAGGATCCGACTGATCGTATTTGGAGAAGAACCTGCCAATGAGTTGATGATGAGATGTAAAATGCTGGTGACAGACTATTCCAGTGTATGTTGGGATGTATTTTATCTGGACAAGCCGGTGGTATTTTTCCAGTTTGACAGAGATAAATATATGGAGGCACACGGAAGTTATCTGGATATGGACAGGGAATTGTTCGGAGACTGTGCGCAGGATGTGGACGGATTATTGACGTATATGGAGAGATGTGCAGATGACCGTTTTGTTGTTCGGCCAGAGTATGAAAAAATGCAGAAAAGCTTTTATAAATATTTTGATGACCAGAACAGCCGCCGTATCTGTGATGCAATTGTAAAAAAGTGGCCGCGATAAGAAAATATGGACGGAGTAAAAATGAACAGGACAATTTTCTGCAGAGATATTAAAATTACAGATAAAGTTTTTGTGGTGAGAGCCAGTATGGATTCCGGGAGAATTTCCGATGCTGTGCTGATGAGCAGAAATATTCAGCGGCCGGAAAAATATGTCCTGAAATGTGAAACAATTAAGAAGAAAAATACTTCTGAGATTAAAATTCAGGCAGATCTGCAGGTTATGGATCTGTATGAGGGTGACTGGGATCTGTTTCTTCTTGATACAGATGGGAAATATCTTCCGGTAATCCTTTCATCGCAGATCAGAATGAGACTTCTTTTAGGAAATTATCAGGCTGGAATTGGGAAGAATCATATCCTTTTTCCTATGGCCAGTACAGAGCATATGCTGACATTTCGCTGCAGGCGTTGCTCTGCCTATGATGGAAGGGCTGTGGCGATCAGAGAGAATCTGGTATATGCTTTTTACACTCTTACCAGACCTTTGTGGAACAGGAAAAAAATCTGGGTGATTTTTGAAAAATATTCCACGGAAGCCCAGGATAACGGATATTATTTTTTTAAATATTGTATGGAAAATCTTCCCCAGGAAGAAAAAAAGCATATATATTATATTTTAGATAAAAAAGCTCCTATGTGGAGAAACATGGAAAAGTATGGGAAAAATGTGGTGCCATTTATGAGCACAAGACACATGCTGTATATGCTTGCAGCCCGTATTTATGTGGCTTCGGACGCCAGAAGCCATGGATTTGCCTGGAAGTCAAAACCCAATATTATTTCCAGAGAGAGCAGCAAACGGCCTATTTTGTTTTTGCAGCATGGAGTAACTGCCTTAAAAAGAGTGGACCGGCTTTTTGGAAAGCATGGTTCTACCCCTATGACCTACTTTAATGTCACGTCAGAATTTGAACAGAAAATAGTGACGGATCATTTTGGATATTCTGCAGAGAATGTACCGATTCTGGGATTTGCAAGATGGGATGTGCTGAAAAATAAAGAGCAGGCAGATAAAAAAAATATTTTATTTATGCCAACCTGGAGGCCCTGGCTGGAGGAACAAAGTGATCAGGTGTTTGAAGAAAGTGAATATTGCAGGCGCTACAGAAGTCTTTTGGAAAACAGGCAGCTGCAGGACATGCTTTCTGCCGGCCATGTGAAGATCATTTTCCATATTCACCCTAAACTGAAGGAGTTTCTGAAAGCTTTTCAGACAGAAAACAGTAATGTGGAACTGATAGAGCAGGGGACAAGACCTTTAAATGAACTGATCATGGAATGTTCTATGCTTTTGACGGACTATTCCAGTGTGAGCTGGGATGTATATTATCTGGGAAAACCGGTGGTGTTTTATCAGTTTGATTATGATCTGTATATGCAGGCAAACGGAAGCTATCTGGATATGAAAAAAGAATTATTCGGAGACAGATATATCACTGAGGAGAAAGTGATTGCAGGGCTTGGGGAATATATGCAGAATGATTTCAGGGAAAAAGCAAAGTATGGTTCACTGAGGCAGGAATATTTTGCATATAATGATCAGAATAACTGTAAACGTATTCTGGAATTCCTAAAATCAAAGGGGTATTAAATTTGGAAGGAATGGAATCATGAATATTACATCAAATGTAGGGACAGAGAGAAAAAGATATTTAGATGCAGCTAAGGGCTGGGGAATAACCATGGTAGTATTTGGACATATTACTTCTCTGGGAAATCCTGTAGATCAGTGGTTTGGTGCATATAAGCTGGCTATTTTTTATATTGTATCAGGTTATCTGCTGGGGATGAGACAGTCTTTCAGAAAGATGAATACAGGGCAATATGTTCTGAAACATTTTAAAAGCCTTATGATTCCCTATTTTGGTTATAGTACCATTGTGATTCTTTACAATATACTGGTAGGGCTTATGAAAGGGAAGGATTATGACTGGATCTGGCAGCGATTTATCCTTCAAGGGTACACAACGGTAAGTCTGCGTGGAATCAGTGCACTATGGTTTTTACCTTCTCTTTTTATTGCTCAGATTCTTTTTATCCTGATCATCCGTCTGCCTATGGTTTTCAAGATGATCAGTGCTGTAGTTCCAGTGGTTTTATGCAGGTATGTTTCTCTCCATCTGTTACCGGGATGGGAAGAAAACATGACGGAACGTATGTATAAGCTGGTATCCTTTCCCACACTGGCAGTGAGTAAGGGGATTCTGGCGTTCTGGTTTGTGGGAGCCGGATATGTGGCATATTTTATTTTTCGGAAATTGCAGTACAGATGGCTGAGATTTCTCATAGGAGTTGTGATGTCTGCAGCTACTATTTATTTTTCACAGATCAATCCTCATGTGGATATTAATACTATGAAACTGGGAGAGAATTATTTCCTGTTTTATCTGGATGGAATCATGGGATCTCTGGGAGCAGTCTTTATTCTGGAATTTCTGGAGAAATGGTGGAAGATGTCTTATCTCAGCTTCTGTGGAAAGAACTCTATGATCATTATGGCTACCCATGGTACTTTGGGATTTAAACGTCTGGTGATTGAGGGATGGACAGCGCTTTATACCTTGTCTGAGACACCTGGGCTCAGATATTATCTGGAGGTTACCGGAATTCTGGGAGAGCTGATGCTTTTGGAATGCGGTGTGATCACCATCATAAATCAGTATTTTCCATGGCTTGCGGGACGATTCCCTTCGAAAAATCAAAAGAGTAGTCTCCAGGCTGGAGATCAGTAAAAAACGATATGATCAGAATGAAAAACAAGAAGGACAGATAAATGAAAACAGTAAAGAAGAAAATTTGGATTATTGGTGTGCTGCTGTTATGTGCAGCCATGTTTTATACGATTCCGGTGGCAGCGGCAAAGAAAACCGGATGGAAAGTAATAAAAGGAAAAACCTATTACTTTAATAATGATGGAACCATGCATAAGGGCTTTTTGAAACTGAATGGAAAAAAGTATTATTTTGGAGAAGACGGTGCAGCTAAAAAAGGTTTTTTTACGGTTGAATCATCTAATGGCACTGTGTCTTGTTTTGGACAAAAAGATTATTCTCTGGCCAGAAATAAATGGCTGTATATAAAGAATAATCAATGGTATTATTTTGATAACAGTGGACGGGGATTAAGCGGATGGTTTCAGATTGATGAAAAATGCTACTATTGCCATCCTCAGAAAGGAAAGCTGACTGGCTGGAAGAGGATAAAAGGAGATGAATACTGCTTTACAGCAGAAGGTTATACAAAAACCAGTCAATGGCTGAAAAAAGGAAGCCAGTACTGTTATGTGGATTACAGGGGAAAAGTAGTCAAGACGAAAAAAAGTACCGGAGGAACCAGCCAGGCGTATAAAAAAGTATATATGATAGGGGATTCCAGATTTGCCCGTGCATCAAGGATGGGTATTAAAATGAATAATGCTGAATATATTGCAGCGTCAGGACAGGGATATGACTGGCTGATAAGGGAAGGCTGGCCCCGCCTAATGGAACAGGTCATGAATTCTACAGAGGAAGGTAAATCTGCAATTGTGATAAATCTGGGAGTGAATGATCTTCTGAATTACAAAAAGTATATCCGTTTTGTGAACAAGGATATGCTGGATTTTGCCCATAAATATCAATGTGATGTTTATTATGTATCTGTGAATCCGGTAAATGAAGAAAAATACAGCCACCATTCTCAGAAGCTGAAAACGAAAAATAATCGTCTGATTAATCAGTTTAACAGAGAATTGGTCAGTCAGCTTTCGCTGGGGGTAAAATATATTGATACTAATACTTATCTGATGAGAAAATTTAACTCCAAGGAATTAACAATTGAAGATGGAGTTCATTACGGTTTCAAGATTTCCAATGCGATTTTTGATCAGATCATGATGAATGTGAAGCCGTGAAGACTGTAAATAATAAGCATAAAGGTTCTGCCTGCCCACAAAAGGACAGACAGGATTTTTTTAACCGAATCAAGTAAGTCCCCTGCGGAGCAGTTATTCGGTTATGAGCAAGTAGCGAAGCGGATGATTTTATCCGCTTGACAAGATAACAGACAAGAGAGGAACCAGGAATGGGAAAGTTAAGTGGCTTGATAAAAACACAATTAGTAAAAAATAAGGTAAAGAGAAAGCCAGATCCCAGGGTGTGGATTTTTTCTTCTACAGATAATTCACATTATAATTATAATTCCCGTTATTTGTTTGAATATGTCAGGGCTGAACTTCCGGAGATCACTCCTTATTTTGTGATCAATGATGATCAACTCAGGAGAAAACTGTCAGAACAATATGGGGAGGAATATTTTATAGAGACAAACTCCGGACAGGGGATCCAAAAAGTGTTGGAAGCAGGAGTCTGGTTTACTTCTGCCGGATTGCCGGTATATGGTACCCACCTGAACAGGGACAGAGTGATCGTGAATCTGTGGCATGGGATTCCCCTGAAAAAAATAGCATTGATGGATCCCAACCTTGGTAAAATGGCCAGAGTTTATTTCCGGAAAATATTTACAGAGAATTATACCTGGATCCTGACCTGCTCCAAAGCGCTGATTCCGATTATGGCAGAGAGCTTTGCCATTGAAGCGGAAAAAATCAAAGTCTGGGGTCAGCCCCGCAATGATATGTTCTTTAAAGAAAACGCAGCAAAAGAAATCCTGAAAAAAATATATCCTGACCTTCCGGAATACAGAGGAATTATTTTGTATGCACCAACCTTCAGGGATTATGCTTCTACAGAATTGTTTCCCTTTGAGGATTATGATAAGGATAAGCTGGAAGCATTTCTGGAAGAGGAAAAACTGCTTATCTGTCTGCGGACTCATATCAGTGAGAAGGGAACTGCAGAAAAATATCTTTCCGGACGTGTTGTATATCTGGGAAATGAACAGATGGAAGATATTATGGAAATCCTGAATATTTTTGATCTTCTGATCACAGATTATTCCAGTATCTATATTGATTATCTGATCCTTAACAGACCGATGATTTTCCTTCCCTATGACAAAGAGAGATATCTGCAGGGAAGAGGAATGAATTTTGAATATGATAAGGTTACTCCCGGAGCAAAACCGGAATCTCTCAGGGAATTTATGGATAGGATCCATGAGACCTTCAGTGGAAAGGATCCCTATTTTACTGAGAGACAAAGGTGCAATGACTTTTTTAATGAGGTCAGGCAGCCTTGTATGAAAAAGATATGTGAAGAGGTAAAAGCATATGTCCATATTGACTAAAATAAAAACAAAGCTGAAAAGCGGAACCTGGTATCCTTTTTATAATACCTTTTATGAAAAAGAGAAAATCGATCCTAAAATGGTCTTGCTGGAATCACGCAGCGGACGTGGACTGGAGAGTAATATCTTTGTCATCCTGCAGGAGCTGAATAAAAAGGAATATGAGAATTATCGTGTGATCCTGGCTGTAAGAAAAGAATATGAATCAGGTGTATGGGAAAAACTAAAGCATTATGGATTGAAGATTGACAAAATGATTCCTTTTGGCAGTATTTCCTATTATCGGCATTTGTCAAGGGCAGGATTTCTCATTAATGATTCCACTTTCCCGGGAAGATTTATAAAAAAAGAAGGACAGGTTTATCTGAATGTGTGGCATGGCACACCTCTGAAGTGCATGGGAAGAGACAATGTGGATGAGCGATACAGCATGGGAAATGTTATGAGAAATCTTCTGATGTCAGATTATCTTCTGTATCCAAACCGTTTTATGGAAGAGAAGATGACAGGTGCATATATGCTGCAGAACCTTTACCAGGGAGAGATCATCCATGACAGTTATCCGAGAAATGAGATATTTTTCAATCCCAGTCAGGGAGAAAAATTGAAGAAGAAGCTGGGACTGCAGGGAAAGCAGGTTACTGTCTATATGCCTACATTCAGAGGGAAAGCAGATGCGGTAGACAGTGGCAGCGCTGTGGAGAGGGTAAAGGAGTACCTGCAGACCTGCGATCAGCTTCTCAGGGATGATCAGGTTCTTCTGGTAAAGCTTCATCCCTTTGTGGGAAATGCCCTGGAATTTCACAGCTACAGGCATATTCGCAGATTTCCTCAAGTGTATGATACCTATGACATCCTGAATATGTGTGATGTGCTGGTTACGGATTATTCCAGTGTAATGTATGATTTTGCCAACTCAGGAAAAAGAATCATTTTGTTTGCTTATGATATAGAAGACTACACAGGAAGTAGAGGAATGTATGAGGATATCCGTCAATATCCTTTCCCGCTGGTAAGAACAGCAGAAGAGCTTGTCAGCCTTCTGGACAGACCGGGAGATTATCTGACCAGGGAATTTCGGGAAAAATACTGCACGTATGAAACCGGAGAGGGTGTGGGAAGAATCTGCCGTCATGTGATCCTGGGCGAGAAAGAATGCAGGGTATCCCATATGGCTTCCAATGGGCTGGAAAATGTTCTGATCTATGCAGGTGATTTTCAGCAGAACGGAATTACCATGTCCTTTCTGAATCTGATGAAGGAACTGGATACAAATAAATACAATTATTTTATCTCCTACAGAATGAATTCCCTGAAAGATGCACCCTGGAGACTTGACTGTCTGCCAAAAGAAGCGAATGTATATCCTATAGCCAGTGAGATGAACATGGATGTGTTCACAGGTATCTGCCAGATGCTTTACCTGAAATTTGGAGTTCGGAGTAAAAGACTTGGGCATGCTTATGACAGAGAGTGGAAAAAACATTTTGGTGATTCTGATTTTAAAGCAGTGGTTCATTATAATGGATACGAAAATTATATGATTTCTCTCATTGGCCATGCACCTTTCCGTAAAATCATATGGGTGCATAATGATATGGAAGAGGAATTAAAGGAGAAAAAAAATCCGTCAAGATATGTTTTGCAGGATGCATACAGTTCCTATGATCAGGTGGCAGCAGTCAGCAGGGATATTGTCCGGTCAGTATGCCGGATCGGTGGCAGAAAAGATAATATTACGGTAATTCCCAATTGTCAGGATTATGGTGGAATCTTACTGAGAGCCCAGGAACCTGTTGCTTTTGAGAAAGAGACTCTGTGTACTGTTTCCAGGGACAGACTGACAGAGATACTGGATAAAAAAGACATAAAATTTATCAGTATCGGCAGGTATTCAGCTGAGAAACGCCATGACCGGCTGATGGAGGCTTTTGACAGATTCTGGAAGGAGCATAAGGATTCATGGCTGATCATTATGGGAGGTGCAGGAAATCTGTATGAAGAAACCTGCAGATCAGCAGAGAAATTTTCCTGCGCAGATCATATTATCCTGATCAAAACCATCCGTAATCCTATGCCTGTGCTGAAAAAAGGAAATCTTTTTATTCTGTCATCGGATCATGAAGGACTTCCGGTAGTTTTGTTTGAGGCAGGAATATTGGGAGTTCCGGCTATAGCAACGGATGTTTCAGGTTCTCATTGCTTTATGGAGGATTACGGTGGTGTTCTTGTAGAGCCTTCTGTGGAAGGAGTCTACGGTGGAATGCTCCGTTTTATGGAAAAAGAGATTTGTCCTTTAACTATCAATTGTAAAGAAAATAATAAGAAATCATTGGAACTGTTTTACGGACTTTTAAAAAATAGTTCAAATTAATATAGGAATATGATATAATATTTACGACAAAATGGTATGAACAATGAGAGAGGAAGCTCAATGACTGAAAAGCAAAAAAATCTTCTGCAATTGTTTCGGGAGATTGATGAAATTTGTAAAAAACATAATCTGCGTTATGTGATGGCAGGAGGAAGCCTGATCGGTGTAGTGCGAAATGAAGGCTTTATCCCCTGGGATGATGATGTGGATATTTATATGCCCAAAGCGGACTGGGATAAACTGGTAGAGCTGGCACCAAAGGAACTTCCGCCCCATAGAGCAGTGCAGTGTGTAGATACAGACAGAAACTATACCAATACCTTTCCGAGATATGCATCTACGGATACCTGTGCTATTCACAGACATCAGATCATTGGTAAGGATAAGGCGGGAGAAATCATTGACGTGCTTACACTGGATCCCATACCTGCCGATGACAGAGAATATGAGAAATACAGAAATCATCTGATGGTCTATTCAGATCTGATCAATATTGCAGTGGTTTATGGAAACCGGTATGAGGTACCGGTTACTCTGTATTTGAAATATTTACTGTCTTATCTGATCCTGGGCAAAGACAGAACTCTGAAAAAACTGGAAAAAATCATGTTTTCCTATAAAGAGGAGGAATGTGACAGATATGCCATGAGATGGGGCGGCTGTCCGTTCCTGTTTGATAAAGATATGATGTTTCCGGTAAAATATGGGAAATTTGAGGGAATCGATGTAATGATACCCAATAAAGTCAGTGATTATCTGATCTGGCATTATGGAGATGAATGGTCTTATATTCCACCTCATGGAGAAAGGGAATCTCATGATTCTGTAGAATGCAGAAATATGAACTACGAGGAATTCCGCAAGGAATATATGCCTGGGATCAATACCTTTAAGCTTCGTAAGGATGCGGTATTTCGCAAAATATATTATATGGCTACTGCCAAACGTTCTCATAGATTGGTGAGAAAAAGACAGGAACTGATGGGAGAGCATATAAAAGAAGAACTGGAAAAACAGATCTGTGAAAGTAAAGTCTCATTGAATGAACTTCTGGAACACCGGAATTTCCATAAACTGAATCACATTTTTAAAGAATACTATCAGGTGCAGCTCAGCCCGGATTTTATAGGAAGAGAAGATTTTGTACACATTTACAGTTTTTACCATCCTTATCTGATCAGGGTGGAAGATGAGATATTTCAGGCAGCAATGTATACACTTTTTTATACAGAGAGAGTTTCCAAAGCTTACCGTATGCTAAGAGTACGTGAGGCTGAAAAAGAACTTTTGCCGGAACAGAAACAGCTTCTTGATGATATTGTACTGTTTCGGGAGGCTGCCTGCCATTACGAATTCCGGGAAATGGATATGGCGGAGGAGCTGATCGACAGGTTGTTGGAAAAGTATCCGGAGCATCCCTCTTTCCTGAAGTTTAAAGTGCGTTTTCTGACAGAGCAGGCGAAACAGGATAAAAAGACAGCAAAGGCCAGGGAGTTTTTGGAATACTGTCTGGGGCTGTTTCCCAAGGATGGATATTTTCATAAATATGAGGGTGACCTGCTCTGGATCGAAGGGCAGTGCAGAGATGCATTGGAGATTTATGCAGAGGTAAGGGAGAATACAAACAACGGAATTATCTGGCTGGAACTGGATAAATTTCTTCAGGAGTATAAGCTTCCTGCAATGCAGACCTGTCAGAGCCTGGTGGAAAACGGTGAAGCAAAGGAAGGTGTAGCACTGGCCGGACTTTGGAAAAAACTTTTGCCTGGTGATATGGAAATAATGGGATATGGCAGCCTGGCCAGAGTAATGGCTGCTTTGAATGAGACAGCAGTTTGCCGGGAACTGGAGGATTTAAAGGGACTGATCGAAGAATATAAACAGGATTCTTCTTATTCAACAGAATCCAGAGAAGCAAAGATTTTGTACACAGCTATGGTGAAAGGTAGGGAGAGGCTGGGATTTTCTGCGAAAGCAGCAGAAAGTTATGCAGAGCTTCTTTTTGCAGATAAGACAGAAGATCTGGAAAAACTGGAAACCAAAGTGAGAAAGCTTTGTTCTGACAGTAAAGAGGACGGAGAGTATTGCCTCGTATTGGGCGAAATCCTTCTGAAAGAAGGTCTTACTATCCAGGCATTTTCTTTTTTCCTGAAAGGAAGAAAAACAGCTTCTGAGTATGTAGCACAGGAATTGGACAGAATAATACTGCAGGATCTGAAGGAGGGAAGCAAAAGAGCTTCTGCTTATGCTGCCAGAGGAGATGCATCGGAGTTTCTGGATTCCTGGCTTGGAAAATATGGAACTCTGGAGGAAATCCAGGATTTGATAAATACAATAAACAGATAAAGGAATGGGAGTTTAAATTGAACAAGGAACAACAAGTAATCCTTACACTGCTCAGAGAAATCGACGAAATCTGTGGTGAGAGTGGAATTGAATGCTATCTGACACCACGCCTTGCCCTTCATGCAGTCAGAGGCGGTCATATGCCGGATAATCCATTTGCCGGTGGTGTATTAATGAAAGTATCAGACATAGAGAAATTCCGGCTGGCAGTCCAGAAGAGAAAGCATTCCGGAAGAGCCCTGGAATCTATGCATGATAATAAACGTTTTCCGGGCTTCTTTCTTAGATATGAGGACACAAATACCTTGTGCTTTCGTATGAATGAGGGCAGAAATTATCAGTATCCTGGTCTGGGGGTGGATATTTATCCTCTTCGCGGTAAAATAAAATCCAGGCTGAAACATCTATGGAACCGAAACCTGGAGACAGGATGGAAACAGTTTTCAGATGGCCGTTCCGAAGAGTATAACTGGAAAGAAAGATTGTGCAAAATTCCTGTGGGGCTTATGTTTCTGGGGGGACGCAGCCGTCTGGGAAAACATTTGTACAAAAAATTCTGTATCAATCAGAATGAATCCGGAGAGGGAGAGTATGTGGTAAGGCTGAAAAATGCTACCTTATATTACCCGGCTCAGCTTTTTAAGAAAACAAAAAGAGTGCTTCTGGAGGGAACGGAATTTACCATACCTGAGGATGTGGACCAATATCTGCGTATCTGGTTTGGAAAAAAGTATGAAAATAAAATCAATGATGTTTATGTTCCTTCCCTTACTGTTATGATCAGTACGCAGACGGGATGTGAAGATTTTATCAGTCGTCACAAAGCTCAGATCAGAGAGCTGGTAAAGGAAAGGGATGTCCAGTACCGTAAAGACAAAAAAGGCAGAAAAAGCCGTGAAAGTCTTGACTGGTCCTGGGAATATGTAAAATTAAAAGGAGAGGGAATCAATCTGGGACAGGATTATAAAGAACATAAGAAATATCTTATGAATTTATATGAAAACCGGGATTACCTGCGACTGTGGGATGCCCTGACCCCCTATCATAATATGATGAATAAATACAGAAAGAAGGGAGAAGTGTATATTCCTGATCAGGAGATTTTCGATTTATATATGAAAATGTTAGCTGTTCAGGGAGAGGACAAACGGGTGAAGCAGATAAAAAGTGCTATATAAAAAGTGCTATATAAAAAGTGGGAGGTAGAATTATGATTACGAATTGGAGTCCGGCCCGTGTACCGGAGAAGGAAGAAGTCATGGAACGTCTTGCTGCTGCAAGAGCACAGTTATATGAGTTTCAGATGAAGATCAAAGAACACAAAATACCGGTACTAGTGCTTTTTGAAGGCTGGGGGGCCTCGGGAAAGGGCAGTACCATTGGAAAAGTGATAAAAAATATTGATCCAAGATTTTTCAAGGTTGCTACCATGTCTGCACCCACAGAGGAAGAGAAGAGATATCCGTTTCTGTACAAGTATTTTAAACAAATCCCGGAAGCTGGAAAATTTACTTTCCTGGATTCAGGATGGATGGAACAGACCTGCCGGGAATGTCTGGAAGGAAAGCTGGAGGGCGAAGATTATGCAGCCCGGATACAGAGCATTCAGCATTTTGAGAGACAGCTGACAGATAATGGCTATTTGGTACTGAAATTCTTTATGCAGATCAACAGAGAAGAGCAGATCCACCGTATGGAACTGCTTTTGTCAGAAAAGGACACCAGATGGAGAGTATCCGGATTTGACAAATGGGAAAATGAACATTACAAGAAATGTGCAAAGGTATTTAACCAGTACATGACAGATACCAATGCGTCTTCTGCCCCATGGTATATCATTGATGCTTCTGACAGAAAATGGGCAGAGCTTCAGGTGCTGGAAACAATGGTAAGTAATATTCAAGTTGCCATGCAGAATCAGGCTCATTCCGTGCCGATCCTTCAGAATGTATTTCCTTTGAAGAAAATGCCAAAGCTTGCAGAAATTGATCTGAAAGATAAGTTCCTGGAAGAGGAAGAGTACAAAAAAGAATTAAAAACTCTTCAGAAGAAACTGGGAGAGCTTCATAATCGTCTCTATCGTAAACGTATTCCGGTTATTATAACTTATGAGGGATGGGATGCAGCAGGTAAGGGCGGCAATATCAAGCGTATTACGGAGGCACTGGATCCCAGAGGATATGAGGTACATCCCATTGCCAGTCCGGAACCTCATGAGAAAGCCCGTCATTATCTGTGGCGCTTTTGGACCAGACTGCCGAAGGATGGCCATATTGCTATTTTTGACAGAACCTGGTATGGCCGTGTAATGGTGGAGAGACTGGAAGGTTTCTGCAGTGAAAATGACTGGAAACGGGCTTACAATGAAATGAATGAGTTCGAAAGGGAATTAAAGGACTGGGGAGCTGTGATCATTAAATTCTGGGTACAGATTGATAAGGATACCCAGCTGGAACGCTTCAAAGAACGGCAGAATAACCCTGAGAAGCAGTGGAAGATCACAGATGAAGACTGGCGTAACAGAGATAAGTGGGATGAATATGAGATTGCAGTAAATGAAATGCTTCAGAAGACAAGTACAACCTTTGCACCATGGCATGTACTGGAATCTGTAGATAAAAAATACGCCCGGATCAAGGCTCTTAAAATCGTAATTAAAGAAATTGAAAAAGCACTGAAATAGATTCTCAGATATGTAAGGCAGTTCGACTGGAAAGGGGAAGGATCTCCGGATGTCGGACTGCTTTTTGTTGTGTCAGGGACGAAGATAATTCCGCATGGATTTCAGTGCTCCTTTTTCAAGACGGCTGACCTGGGCCTGGGAGATACCTACTTCCTTTGCCACCTCCATCTGAGTTTTTCCCTCGTAAAAGCGAAGCTGGATGATATGTCGTTCTCGTTCTCCCAGATGGTTCATAGCTTCACGTAGGGACAGATCCTCAATCCAGCGGTCCTCTCTGTTCTTTTTGTCACTGATCTGATCCATCACATAGAGTGTATCTCCTCCTTCTGAATAAACCGGTTCAAAAAGGCTGACCGGACTTTGGATGGCATCCATGGCGTAGACGATCATTTCTTTTTCTATTCCGATTTCTTCGGATATTTCGTTGATCGTAGGCTCTCTCAGATTTTGTTTCATGTATGCTTCTCTGGTATGAATGGCTTTATAAGCTATATCTCTCAGCGAGCGGCTGACCCGGATGCTGTTATAGTCTCTCAGATAACGCCGCACTTCTCCTATGATCATGGGAACCGCATAGGTGGAAAATCTGACCTGAAGTGAAGTATCAAAATTATCGATTGCTTTGATCAGACCAATGCATCCGATCTGAAAGAGATCATCCGGATTTTCATTGCTGTTTTGAAAACGCCTGATCACACTTAGGACAAGGCGAAGATTACCTTTGATGTATAATTCTCTTGCCTGCGCATCTCCTTCCTTGATTCGCCGGAACAGGTCTGTTTTTTCTTCTGCTTTCAAAACAGGAAGCTTCGATGTGTTGACTCCGCAGATTTCTACTTTATTAAGTGCCATCGTTTGAATCCTCCTTATCGTTTCTTGCTGTCTGTTGGGATTTACAGATAATAGAATGATTCTCAGAGAGGAGGATATTTATACTGTTTTAAACAAAATATAATAAATAAAAGGCCTTGACAAAGTCCGGATTTTAGTTTTCGCACAGACACTTTTCTTCATCTATCTTTACCAGGATGATATCTTCTCCGATCTGGCAGATGCATTCCCAGGGAATGATGAATTCATCTCTGCCAAAGAGACAGCAGAATTTGCCGGGCCCGGGCAGGACAAGGGCAGAAAGGCAGCTGGTCCTGCAGTCAAATTCGATATCTATGGGGCATCCCAGACTGCGACAGGTGCAGGTATTGATTACTTCTTTTTGTCTTAATTCACAGATACGCATAAAAACCACCTGAATGATAAGAAAACGAATGTTTTATAAATTTTATGTGATCTGAAAAAAATTTATGCATGTCCTTTTATTGACATATGAAATAAGGATAAAGTATAATAAATAATCATTAAGATACTGAGTTGTTATTAAATATCAAAACATCCAGGGGGAATAGTCCGTTATGAAGTGTCCTTTTTGCAATCAGGATAATACCAGAGTTGTGGATTCAAGACCGGTAGAAGATACCAATTCTATCCGCCGCCGCCGTTTGTGTGATGTATGTGGCAGAAGATTTACTACATATGAAAAAGTAGAGTCCATTCCGCTGACTGTTATAAAGAAAGATCAGAATCGAGAGCAATATGACAGAGGAAAGATTCAGGCAGGAATTCTTCGGGCCTGTTACAAGAGACCCATTCCAGTTGAAAAAATAGAAGAGATGATGGATGCCATAGAGGGTGAAATCTTTAATACAGAGGAAAAAGAAATTTCCAGTACCAGAATTGGAGAGATTGTTATGGAGCATCTGAAGGAACTGGATGCAGTAGCTTATGTGCGTTTTGCTTCCGTGTACAGGGAATTTAAAGATGTGAGTACTTTTATGGATGAACTTAAGAAATTTATGAATTAAAAAAAGGGTGCAGCTGCACCCTTTTAATATTCCTGATATATATTAAGAATCAGACAATACCCTGAGCGATCATGGCATCTACAACCTTCTCGAAACCTGCGATATTAGCACCAACTACATAGTTTCCTGCCATATCGTAACGTTTGGAAGCGCTGTCAACCTTCTGGAAGATATCGATCATAATCTGATGAAGTTTTGCATCAACTTCTTCAGCTGTCCAGGAAAGTCTTGCAGAGTTCTGGCTCATTTCCAGAGCAGAAGTAGCAACACCGCCTGCGTTAGCTGCCTTACCAGGCATGAAGATGATGCCATTGTTCATGATATAATTTGTAGCTTCCAGAGTTGTAGGCATGTTAGCACCCTCTGCAATATATTTGCAGCCATTTGCAGCCAGAACCTTTGCACCGTCAACATCCAGCTCGTTCTGAGTTGCACATGGAAGGTAGATATCACATTTGATATTCCAGATACCCTTGCCTTCTGTATAAGAAGCACCCTCAACACGGTCAGCATATTCTTTGATACGTCCGCGTTTTACTTCTTTGATATCTTTTACAACATCCAGATTGATTCCGTTAGGATCATAGATATATCCGTTGGAGTCGCACATTGCAACAACCTTGCCGCCAAGCTGAGTAGCTTTCTGTACAGCATAGATAGCAACATTACCGGAACCTGTTACAGTGATAGTCTTACCGGAAATGGTATCGTTGTTTGCTTTTACCATTTCATTCAGCATATATACAAGACCATAGCCTGTAGCTTCTGTACGAACCAGAGAACCGCCATAGGAAAGTCCTTTACCTGTAAGTACGCCTTCATACAGACCTGTGTTACGTTTGTACTGTCCATAGAGGAATCCGATCTCACGTCCGCCAACACCGATATCACCGGCAGGAACGTCCATGTCAGCACCGATATATTTGGAAAGCTCAGTCATAAAGCTCTGGCAGAATGCCATAACTTCTCTGTCAGATTTACCCTTAGGATCAAAGTTGGAACCACCTTTACCGCCTCCGATAGGAAGTCCTGTAAGGGAGTTTTTGAAAATCTGCTCAAAACCTAAGAATTTAAGAATACCCTGGTTAACAGATGGATGGAATCTTAAACCACCCTTGTACGGTCCGATTGCACTGTTGAACTGTACACGGTATCCTTTGTTAACCTGTACAACGCCCTTGTCATCAATCCATGGAACACGGAAGGAAATAATTCTTTCCGGCTCAACCAGACGTTCCAGAATAGAAAGACTGCGATATTTTTCTTCATTTTTTTCAATTACAACTTTAAGAGAATCAAGAACTTCTTTTACTGCCTGGTGAAATTCAGGCTCGTTTGGGTTCTGTGCAACGACTCTCTCGTATACCTCATCAGTATAAGACATTGTTATTCCTCCTCATCTATTGTAATGATTTTGCTTTGAACGACGTTATTATACACTAATGTGTTAAAAATGGAAAGAGGGAAAGAAAAAAATCCTGAAATTTTTTTAAAAAATTTGTATGTAGACCGAAATGGAAAACAATGCTATAATTTATTTATGATGTGCAAAATACGGTGATTGGAATGAGGAGGGCCCATTATCGAAAAAGCAGAGAAGAAAGGGGAATATAGTATATGGCAGGATTTAAAACAAAAGTGACACCGGAAATTGAAAAACTTACAGATATCTGTAGGGATAATACCAGTCTGGATCTGTCGTTATATGCAAAGTATGATGTAAAGAGAGGCCTGAGAGATATAAATGGTAAAGGTGTTCTTGCAGGTCTGACCCAGGTTTCAAATGTTCAGGCCACAAAGGTGGTAGATGACAAAGAGGTTCCCTGTGCGGGAAAGCTTTCCTACAGAGGCTATGATATCAAAGATCTGACCAAAGGATTTATCCAGGATGACAGATATGGCTTCGAGGAAGTGGCATATCTGCTTCTGTTCGGAAAACTTCCGGACAAACAGCAGCTTATGGATTTCACAGAACTTCTGGCTAACCAGAGATCACTTCCTACCAATTTTGTCAGGGACGTAATCATGAAGGCTCCCAGCAGAGATATTATGAATGGACTTTCCAGAAGCGTTCTGACACTGTATTCGTATGACCATAATCCGGATGATACCTCTTTGCCAAATGTACTGCGACAGTGTCTGAATCTGATCAGTGTTTTTCCGTTATTATCTGTATATGGATATCAGGCATACAATCATTATGTAAAGGGAAAAAGTCTTTATATCCATAATCCAAAGAAGGAGCTGACAACAGCTGAAAACATTTTGCGTATGTTGAGACCGGATAAGAAGTATACCCATTTGGAAGCAAAGATTCTGGATATTGCGTTAATTCTTCACATGGAGCATGGCGGTGGAAATAACTCTACCTTTACTACTCATGTAGTATCTTCTTCCGGTACAGATACCTATTCTGCCATTGCAGCAGCTCTTGGTTCACTGAAGGGTCCAAAGCATGGTGGCGCCAATATTAAAGTAGTAAGTATGTTTCATGACATGAAGAAAGAAGTGAAGGACTGGACAGATGAAGATGAAGTTCGTGTGTATCTCAAAAAATTACTCCATAAGGAGGCTTTTGACAGAAAGGGTCTGATCTATGGAATGGGACATGCGATTTACTCGGTATCTGATCCAAGAGCCGAAGTGTTTAAAGCATATGTGGAGACTCTGGCCAGAGAAAAGGGAAGGATGAAAGACTATGCCCTTTATTCTATGGTAGAGCGTTTGGCACCTGAAGTAATTGCCGAGGAAAGAAGGATTTATAAAGGTGTCAGTGCAAATGTGGACTTTTACAGTGGTTTCGTGTACAGTATGCTGGATCTGCCACTGGAATTATATACACCTATGTTTGCAGTTGCACGTATTGTGGGCTGGAGTGCCCATCGAATGGAAGAGCTCATCAATGCGGACAAGATCATTCGTCCGGCATACAAAAATGTGTTGGCACCAAGTATTTATGTGCCTCTTGCTGAGCGCTGACAGGACAGAAATACGCTTTTTGAAAGGATTAGTGAGGAAAATGACAAATAATAATGAGACAGCGTTAATTCTGGAAGGCGGTGGTACACGGGGGGTGTTTACGTCCGGAGTGCTGGACTGTCTGATGAAACATCAGATAGAATTTCCTTATGTAACAGGAGTTTCCGCAGGCGCCTGTAATGCAGTGGATTATGTATCCGGGCAGATTGGCCGGACGAAGGACTGTGTGATCACGGAGGATAAGAATAACAGCTACATAGGCCTGAAGCAAACTCTGAAGAATAAAAGCCTGTTTGATATGGACATGCTGTTTGAACGATACCCCAATGAGATTTTTCCTTTTGATTATGATGCTTATTTTAATTCCGGAAAAAAATGTGAACTGGTAGTGACGGATTGCATTACCGGTCAGGCAAGATATCTGGAAGAAAAAAATGACAGAAAACGTCTGATGGATATCTGCCGTGCATCTTCCAGTATTCCTCTGGCATGCCCTATGGTGATGATTGACGGGATACCCTGTGTGGACGGCGGTGTGGCGGATTCCGTTCCTGTGGTCCATGCCATGAAGGAGGGGTACCGCAAGAATGTAGTGATTCTCACCAGGAATTATGGATATCGAAAAAAGAAGCCTGGAGAGAGTAAGGCTGTTTATCTGGCTGCATTTCACAAATATCCCAATCTGCTGAACAGCCTTTTGAACCGATACCGGAATTATAACAGGACTCTGGAACTGATTGAGAAATGGGAAAAGGAAGGGCATATCTATGTGGTCCGTCCGGAAATCAAAACTGTTTCCAGAACTGAAAAAAATCCGAAAGTTCTTACAGAATTTTATCAGCATGGATATGACCTGATGGAGCAGAAGCTGGATGGTCTGATGAAATATCTTGGAAATTAGGGGAATGGATACTGATGTTTAAATGCTTTTTTCCGGATGAATATCTGGATTCAACTTATGAAATTGATTTTGACAGTCTGTATGCACAGGGATACAGAGGTCTGCTTTTTGATATTGACAATACACTGGTACCTCACGGCGCACCTGCAGATGAGAGAGCCTGTGCATTGTTTGCACATTTGAAAGAACTGGGATTTCAGTGCTGTTTTATTTCCAATAATCAATATGAAAGAGTATCTTCATTTAATGCTTCTGTGGGAGCACATTTTATAGAAAATGCCCACAAGCCATCCACAAAGAATTATATCCGTGCCATGGAATTGCTGGGAACAGACAGAAGTAATACTATTTTTATTGGGGATCAGTTGTTTACAGATATATACGGGGCAAAAAGAGCCGGAATCCGTAATATCCTGGTAAAGCCTATTAATCCCAGGGAAGAGATACAGATTGTACTGAAGAGATATCTTGAGAGAATTGTGTTATATTTTTACAAAAAGGAGGAGGGGAATTCATGAACCATATTGTGATTATAGGATTTATGGGTTCAGGAAAAACAAGAGTAGGTAAGAGACTGGCGAAGGATTTCGATTTACCGTTTATTGACATTGACCGTGTGGTTACGAGAAAAATGAATCTGTCCGTTAAAGATATTTTTGATAAATTCGGGGAACCATTTTATCGTGCATTAGAAACAACTGTGATCAAGGAATTGATCAAGGATCAGGAGCAGAAAGTGATTTCTCTGGGATCAGGACTTCCCATGCAGGAGCAGAATGAGAAATATATTAAGCAGCTGGGAACAGTGGTCTATCTGAAGGGATCTTATGAGACTTTGAAGGAAAGACTGGAAAATTCAAAATCCAATCCTTTGATCGACGGGGATGACAAGGCAGACAAGATTAAAAAGCTTCTGAAACAGAGAGATCCTGTTTATGCAAAGTTTGCTGACATTGAAATGATCACAGGAGATAAGCCTTTTGAGGAGTTGATTTCCCAGTTGGAAGAAAAATTGCAAACAGTAATAAAAAATAGTTGAAAAAAATAAGAAACTATTATAAAATCATATAAGAGTGTGTCGCAAAATTGCAGAAAATGAATACGCAGACACGCACTGTTGAGGCGGTTGCTGCAGAGACAGAGAGCAGTAACGTTGAATTGTACAATTAAGGAGGAAATAGAAATATGATTTCAGCAGGTGATTTCAAAAACGGTATCACACTTGAAATTGACGGAAATGTATGTCAGATTGTTGAATTTCAGCATGTAAAACCAGGAAAGGGTGCTGCTTTCGTAAGAACCAAATACAAAAACATCATTACAGGAGCAGTTCTGGAGAAGTCTTTCCGTCCTACTGAGAAATTCCCGGCAGCACGTATTGAACGTGTTGATATGCAGTATCTCTATGATGATGGTGATTTATACTACTTCATGAACGTAGAAACCTATGATCAGGTAGGTCTGACAAAGGATCAGGTAGGCGATTCTCTGAAATTCGTAAAAGAAAACGAAATGGTTAAAGTATGTTCCCATAACGGAAACGTATTTGCTATTGAGCCACCACTTTTTGTAGAACTTGAAGTAACTGAGACAGAGCCTGGATTTGCAGGAAATACAGCTCAGGGTGCTACAAAACCTGCTACTGTTGAGACAGGTGCGCAGGTTCAGGTTCCACTGTTTGTTAACCAGGGTGACAAACTGAAAATTGACACAAGAACCGGAGAATATCTCTCAAGAGTATAATCTAACAAAATGCGGATGATTGCTGTCCGTTTGATATGAAAAAAGCTGTCATTGTCGGAAGGCGATGGCAGTTTTTTGCTCAGAAGGAAAAACTGATTTTTGAGAAAAGAGGGAATAAAAATGGAATATGTTACATTGGGAAAGACTGGTTTAAAGGTTTCTAAAATTGGTCTGGGCGGAATCCCCATTCAGAAAATTGATGCAGAGGGGACAAGAACACTGGTGCATAAACTTTCGGACAGGGGAGTAAATTACATTGATACAGCCAGGGGCTATACTGTCAGCGAGGAATATCTGGGCTATGCATTGGAGGGAATCAGGGATAAATTTGTGATTGCAACCAAGAGTATGGCCAGGACAAGAGAAGCTATGGCAGCTGATATTAAAAAAAGCCTGTGCAATTTGAAAACAGATTATATTGATATTTACCAGGTACATAATCCAAGTATGGAGCAGTTGGATCAGGTTCTGGCAAAGGATGGTGCACTGGAGGCTTTGCAGGAGGCAAAGAAGGACGGAAAGATCGGACATCTGGGACTGACCGCCCATTCCGTAGAGGTGTTTGAGCGGGCGCTGGATCTGGATTGGGTGGAAACAATTATGTTTCCGTATAACATTGTGGAAAGTCAGGGCGAAGAGCTGATTGCAGAATGCAGAAAACGAAATATAGGGTTTATTGATATGAAACCCCTGGCAGGTGGAGCCATTGAAAACGGAACACTGGCACTTCGCTACATCTGCTCCAATCCAAATGTAACGATTGTAATTCCCGGAATGGCAGAAGAACAGGAGATGGAGGAGAACATAAAGGCCTGTCTGGACTCTTCACCTTTAAGTCAGGCAGAGCTTGATGAAATCAGGAAGGTCAGAGAACAGCTGGGTACAAATTTCTGCCGTAGATGTAATTACTGTGCACCCTGTTCTGCGGGCATCAGTATTCCCAGTGTATTTCTGTTTGCCGGTTATCTGAATCGATATGATCTGGGCGAATGGGCCAGAAGCCGTTACAGTACACTGCAGGCAAAAGCTTCTGACTGTATAGAATGTGGAGTTTGCGAGACCAGATGCCCTTATCATCTGCCTATAAGGAAGATGATGAAGGAATGTGCAGAGCAGTTCGGCGAATAGTAATACGGCGAATAGTAATGTAATAATTACCCTTGACAGGACGAATAGTTTTTTTTATAATAACAAGAAAGCAGACCGTGTTGGCGGTCTGCAGACTTTCGTCTGAAAACCAGCAGGCTGTATGTTCAGCTATAAAGTTTAGGGCTTGTACTGGTTTCGACGGGGGCTTTGAAGTTTAGGAAGCCATCCGCAGACTCCTGGACTGCGTATCAACTGGGAAACTAAATATAAACGCAGACGAAAAGTTAGCGTTAGCAGCCTAATTGCTGCTCGTCAGCCCTGATGCACTCACACTTCAGGAATCTGGCGTCGACTATGTGAGAAACCTTGCCGGGTAAGCTTTGCCCCGGTAGATGTATCATGAAGCTACTGAAGCAGTAAGCCTGTCGGTGGGCGTATGATCGAGGGAATGTTAAATCAGCGACTGTGATGGGAGATGCCTCAATGAATAGGCTTTCGGACGCGGGTTCAATTCCCGCCAGGTCCATAGGAAGAGCACTGTATTTACGGCGCTCTGGGATGCAGATAAAAATGGTGCATGGTTTTTAGACCAGGCACCATTTTTTTGCCGTATTTTATACTATAAAATATTATTTTTATTTGCTTCCTGTGTTCACATTTATTCCACAAATGTTTGCTATAGTACAGTAATAAGAAAAACAGAGATTATTTTTTACAATAAAGATAACGGAGGAACAGTTATGGATGCATTAAAAATCCTGGTTGTGGATGATGAAAGCCGTATGAGAAAGCTTGTCAGTGATTTTCTGACTAAAAAGAATTTTCAGGTGCTGGAGGCCGGGGACGGTGAAGAGGCAATTGATATTTTTTATGCAGAAAAGGATGTTGCACTGATCATACTGGATGTAATGATGCCTAAGATGGATGGGTGGGAAGTGTGCCGTGAGATTCGTAAGAATTCCAAGGTGCCCATTATTATGCTTACTGCAAGAGGAGATGAGCGGGACGAGCTTCTGGGCTTTGAACTGGGAGTGGATGAATATATTTCCAAGCCTTTCAGTCCCAAAATCCTGGTGGCAAGAGTAGAAGCAATCCTTCGCCGTACAGGACAGGGAAATACAGAAGATACTCTGTCAGCGGGAGGAATTGTGATTGACAAGGCTGCTCATATTGCTACAGTGGACGGAAAAACCATGGACTTAAGTTTTAAAGAATTTGAATTATTGACATATTTTCTGGAAAACCAGGGAATTGCACTTTCCAGGGAAAAAATCCTTAATTCTGTGTGGAATTATGATTATTTTGGAGATGCCCGTACCATTGATACCCATGTTAAAAAGCTGAGAAGTAAAATGGGAGACAAAGGAGAATATATCAAGACTGTATGGGGTATGGGATATAAATTTGAGGTTGATGCATGATGTCCGGAGACAGAAAAGAGAAAAAGCAGAACAGTAAAAAGCAGAAAAATATCAGAAAATTCCATTCTCTGAAACATCAGATCTCAGTTCTGTTTATTGGTCTTCTCCTGGTGTCGATTTTTTCTATCACGTTGATAAACGGACTTTTTCTGGAACGATATTATGTATCAAAAAAAGTGGAAGTGCTGGAGGAAGCCAGGACAGTTCTTTCTCAGATGAATCTGGATAACCTTCTGAAATATGATACAGATAAGGATGGAGAAATAGAGAATCCGTCGAAAGCAGAGGAAGAGGTGCCGGATGAGATCGAACACAGCAGTTCCAGAAATAATCTGACCTGGATCATTGTAAATGAGGAGAACAGCGGTTATTATTACTGGGGGGAAGCCAATATGGCTAAAATGCTCCGTAGCAAACTTTTTGGATACATTAATGATCTGGATAAGGATATGGAGCATAGTCACATTCTGAAGCAGACGGAAGATGGTATCATTTGGCAGGTACATGACCGTTTTGCAGGTATGGAGTATGTAGAATGCTGGGGACAGTATGAAAATGGATACTACTATCTGATCCGCTCTCCGCTGGAGAGTATTAAGGAGAGCGCAGCCATATCCAACAACTTTTATCTGTTTGTAGGAGTAGCCATCATTCTGATCAGTGGTTTGCTGATATTGCTGATCACTAACCGGATCACCAGACCTATCAGTGAACTGACAAGGCTTTCTGAAAAAATGTCCAATCTGGATTTTGAAGCCAGATATGAGAGTCATGCAGGAAATGAGATTGATGTTCTGGGCGATAATTTTAACAAAATGTCCAGAAAACTGGAAAATACAATTTCTGAATTGAAATCAGCAAACAATAAGCTGCAGAAGGATATTGAGGATAAGATCAAGATTGATGAGATGCGTAAGGAGTTTCTGGATAATGTTTCCCATGAGCTGAAAACTCCCATTGCGCTGATTCAGGGATATGCAGAGGGTCTAAATGAAAATATATCTGATGACCCGGAAAGCAGGGCTTTTTACTGTGAAGTAATTATGGATGAGGCATCCAAAATGAATAAGCTGGTAAAAAATCTGCTGACCTTAAACCAGCTGGAATCCGGCAAGGATGCGCCAATGATGGAACGCTTTGATATTGTATCATTGATTCATGGAGTCCTGCAGTCCATGCATATTATGATCGAGCAGAAAGAAGCCACTGTGATATTTGAAGCACAGGATCCTGTGTATGTATGGGCAGATGAGTTTAAGACAGAAGAGGTGGTAACCAATTATACCAGTAATGCCCTGAATCATCTGGACGGAGAGCGAAAAGTGGAAATTAAGATCCTGCAGGAGGCTGATTGCGTGAAGGTAACAGTATTTAATACCGGAACCCCCATTCCTGAGGAGGATCTTCCAAATCTGTGGAATAAGTTTTATAAGGTAGACAAGGCCCGTACCAGAGAATATGGAGGCAGCGGAATCGGACTTTCTATTGTAAAGGCAATTGTGGAAGGAATGAACCAGAAGTATGGTGTTTGCAACTTTGATAACGGAGTAGAGTTCTGGTTTACTCTGGACAGCAGACAGTAAAGTCAGAAAAACAGGCAGAAGCAAAGAAAGCACTTTGCAACTGTCTGTTTTTAGGTTATACTATACAGATGGATGAAAAGATAATGACAGGATGATTATTATGAAATACAAGAATTGAGCAGAAACATCAGGAGGAAGACATGATTGGAATAATCGATTATGATGCAGGAAATATCAAAAGTGTAGAAAAAGCGCTTCATTATCTTGGAGAAAAAACGGTGGTATCCCGTGATCCACAGATTCTGTTAAATGCAGATAAAGTAATTTTGCCTGGCGTGGGAAGCTTTGGACAGGCGATGGAGAATCTTCATACATACGGACTTGTACCTGTAATCCATGAGATTGTAGAGAAGAAGACACCGTTTCTTGGAATCTGTCTGGGGCTTCAGCTCCTTTTTGAAAGCAGCGAGGAGACACCGGGTGTGGAAGGTCTTGGAATCCTGAAAGGGAAAATTGTTAAGATTCCGCCTGCGTCTGGACTTAAGATTCCACATATGGGATGGAATTCCCTGCATTTTCAGAATAATGGCAGACTGTTTCAGGGAATCCCGGAACAGACCTATGTATATTTTGTGCATTCTTATTATCTGCAGGCAGAGGAGCCTGAGATTGTAAAGGCTACTACAGAATACAGCATCTGTATTCATGCTTCCATAGAAAAGGACAATGTATTTGCCTGCCAGTTCCATCCGGAAAAGAGCAGCAAATGGGGATTGAAGATACTTGAAAATTTTGCTGCTGTGGGAAAAGACGGCAATACTGAGAAGGAGGGAAAATAAAATGTTTACAAAGAGAATTATTCCCTGCTTGGATGTAAATAACGGACGTGTGGTAAAGGGCGTAAATTTTGTGCAGCTTCGCGATGCGGGTGATCCGGTGGAGATTGCCAAAGCCTATGATGCAGCAGGAGCAGATGAACTGGTGTTTCTCGATATTACAGCATCCTGCGAACAGAGAGATACGGTAGTTGACATGGTAAGACGGGTTGCTGCCAATGTATTTATCCCGTTTACAGTAGGCGGCGGTATCCGTACTGTAGATGATTTCAAGAAACTGCTGAGAGAAGGAGCAGATAAGATTTCCGTAAATTCTGCAGCAATTGACAGACCGGAACTGATCAGTGAGGCGGCTGACAAGTTTGGAAGCCAGTGCGTAGTTGTGGCTATTGATGCCAAGCGCAGAGAAGACGGCGGATGGAATATTTACAAACATGGCGGAAGACTGGATACAGGAATTGATGCCATAGAGTGGGCAAAGAAAGTGGAAGCTTTGGGCGCAGGGGAAATTCTTCTCACCAGTATGGATTGTGACGGTACAAAAGCAGGATATGACCTGGCTCTTACCAGAGCAATCGCTGATGCTGTCTCCATTCCTGTGATCGCATCAGGGGGTGCTGGGACACTGGAGCATTTTTATGATGCACTGACCGAAGGGGGAGCAGATGCTGCACTGGCTGCGTCTTTGTTTCATTATAAAGAACTGGAGATTTCTCAGGTGAAGGATTATCTGGCTGACAGAGGAGTTTCTGTCAGACGATGACTGCGAAAAATACAAGAGGTGAAGGATAAGGTATGTCAGCAATTTCAGGTGACTGGCTGGAAGCCCTAAAGGGGGAATTTCACCAGCCGTATTATGCAAAATTATATAAAACGGTGATGACAGAATATCAGACCAGGAAGATTTTTCCTCCTGCAGATGATCTGTTTAATGCATTTCATTTTACACCGTTAAATGAAGTGAAGGTAGTAATCCTGGGACAGGATCCCTATCATAATGACGGGCAGGCTCATGGGCTTTGTTTTTCCGTGAAGAGAGGAGTGGAGACTCCGCCGTCTCTGGTGAATATTTATCAGGAGCTTCATGATGACTGTGGATGCTATATCCCCAATAACGGTTATCTGGAGAAATGGGCAAAGCAGGGAGTACTTCTTCTGAACACAGTTCTGACTGTACGTGCTCATCAGGCAAATTCGCACAGAGGAATTGGCTGGGAGCAGTTTACGGATGCTGCGATCCAGGTTCTGAATGAGCAGGACCGTCCTATTGTATTTCTGCTCTGGGGACGTCCGGCGCAGATGAAGAAATCCATGCTGAATAATCCGAAGCATCTGATCCTGGAGGCACCTCATCCTAGTCCACTGTCTGCTTACAGGGGATTTTTCGGGTGTAAACACTTCAGTAAAACAAACGAATTTCTTGTTGCCAACGGTCTGGAACCAATCGACTGGCAGATAGAAAATATATAAGAAAAGAGGTAATGTGTAGTCAGGTAAAAGACACACAGTGATAACATGAATCAGAAAAACAATTTAGTAAAAAATGCATCCTTTCTGATGATTGCAGCTATGATCTCCAAGGTGATCGGTCTTCTGTACAAGAGTCCACTTTCCAATATTATCGGAAGTCTGGGAATGGGCTATACAAGTCTTGCACAGAATGCCTATATGATCCTTCTGATGATCGCATCCTTTAGTATTCCACAGGCGGTATCCAAGCTTATCTCCGAGCGTATTGCTCTGAAGGATTACAGAAATGCACATAAGTTCTTTAAGGGTGCTATGATCTATGCCATGGTGATTGGCGGAGTGGTGGGTTTATTCTGCCTCTTTGGAGCAGGACTGATCATCCCTCAGAATCAGAAGGATGCAATTCCGGCACTTCAGATACTGGCTCCGACGATTTTTTTGTCTGGTATCCTTGGGGTATTCAGAGGATATTTTCAGGCATACAGAAATATGATGCCAACATCGATCTCCCAGATCATTGAGCAGGTATTTAATGCGGCAGTTAGCCTTCTGGCAGCCTGGGGATTTATCAATGCATTTTCAGATGGAACAGAGAACAGCATTGCAAAATGGGGGGCAGCAGGTTCCACAGTAGGAACCGGAGCCGGAGTGGTGACTGCATTGGCATTCATGCTTCTGGTGTATGGTGTAAACCGCAGAAAAATCCTGCACCGGGTAGCGAGAGACCACAGACATCAGGAAGAGTCCTACAAAGAGATTTTCCGTGTGATCATCCTGGTTGTTTCGCCGATTATTCTCAGCGCCTTTGTTTATAATGTAAATGCGTATATCAATGGGTATCTTTTCTCGGATATTCTGGGAAGAAGAGGTGGAGATGCGGCACAGATCGGTATTTTATATGCAGAGTATGCTACTTACTTTATGACAATTATTAATATTCCTCTGACGCTGTCCAGTACGGCACCTACTTCCATGATTCCGGAAGTTTCTGCCCTGTATGCCACCGGAGATATTGAAGCGACCAGAGAGTGCATTGACCAGACTGTACAGCTTTCTATGGTAGTTTCCGCCCCATGTGCAATGGGACTGGCAGTGCTTGCACAGCCGATTGTATTTTTACTTTACGGAAATTCCACAGGACTGGCAGCCAATCTGCTGATCCTTGGTTCCTTTTCAATTCTGCTCAATGGAATGTCAAATATTTCCAATGGAGTTCTGCAGGCGATCGGACAGCAGAGGATTCCGGTGATTACGGCTGCAATCGCACTGGTTGTGGATATTGTGGTAGTGGTAGTGTTGCTGTTTACTACAAACCTTGGAGTTTATGCACTGCTGATCGCAATGGTGATCTATTCTGTGGTTGTATGTGTGTTAAATGACAGAGCCATGAAGAAATATCTGCAGTATAAGAATCCATGGAAAGAAGGATATCTGTATCCTGTTCTTGCATCTGTTCCCATGGGAATTGTTGCAGGCTGTATCTGCTATGGATTGAACATTTTTGTAAAATCCAATTTCATTTGTCTGATCGTTTCCATTCCTGTTGCTGCGGTTGTTTATCTGTTTGCTTACCTGATCATCAGCAAGCCGTCAGAATCACAGCTTAGAAGAATTCCGGGTGGAAGCTATCTGATAAGGATTGCAGAGAAACTTCCGTTCTGGCAGAATAATTAAACACTGAAATTATAAAAACAAAAGAGTTATATTTCATGGTTTAAATGTATTTCTGAAATAGAAACACATTTAAAATTTCTGAAATATAACTCTTTTATTTTATGCGTCTTTCTTTTCTGTTTTTTTCAGGTTTTTCTGAGCTGTGGAGAGCATCAGTTTGATTCGGTTCAGCTGGTTAACTTCACTTACACCCGGATCATAGTCGATGGCTACAATGTTTGCTGTAGGATATTCGCGGCGGATTTCTTTGATAACACCCTTACCCACAATATGGTTCGGCAGACATCCGAAAGGCTGGATACAAACAATGTTTGGAACATCTCCATGGATCAGTTCCATCATCTCACCTGTCAGGAACCATCCCTCACCTGTCTGGTTTCCGGTGGAAACAATGGGAGATGCCATTTTTGCCAGATCTCTGATATCAGCAGGCGGTGCAAAATGGCGGCTCTGTGCAAGAGCTTCGCTTGCAGGCTTTCTCACCCATTCGATTGCTTTGATTCCCCAGTTTGCCATGGTTGCCTTGGACTTCTTGAATCCAAGATTTTCTACCTTAAAGTTCTGATTATAGAAGCAGTAGCACATGAAATCGATCAGATCCGGTACAACTGCCTCAGCGCCTTCAGATTCCAGAAGCTCTGCCAGATGATTATTTGCAGCAGGCAGGAACTTGACAAGGATCTCACCTACGATGCCCACACGAGGCTTCTTCACATCACTGATGGGAATAGTATCAAATTCGTGAACCATTTCGCGGCACATTTTCTTAAACTGGCTGTGGCTGACACTGCTTCCGCTTAAGAAAGAGATCACACGCTGTTCCCAGATTTTGTGCTTTCTGTTTACGATTCCCTCTTCCAGTTCGTAAGGACGCATACGATATACGCATTTCATCAGGATGTCTCCGAATACGGCACCGTAAGCTATTTTCTTCACTAATGGAAGGGTAAGTTTGAATCCGGGATTGCTTTCCAGACCGCTTAAGTTAACAGAAATAACCGGAATCTGTTCCATACCGGCTTTCTTTAATGCGCGACGTATAAATGCGATATAGTTGGAAGCACGGCATCCGCCACCTGTCTGTGACATGACAACAGCCGTTTTGTTCAGGTCATATTTACCGGAAAGCAGAGCATCCATGATCTGTCCCACAACGATCAGAGACGGATAGCAGGCGTCATTGTTTACATACTTCAGACCAACATCCACTGCATGCTTATTGTCATTCGGAAGGACCTCCAGGTTGTATCCGCAGGAATTGAATGCTGCCTGCAGGAGACTGAAATGGAAAGGTGACATCTGCGGACAGAGGATGGTATAGTCTTTTCTCATTTCCTTTGTAAAGGATAATTTATCAATGGAAGCAGGTTTGATAGTACGTTTCTGCCCCTGGGCTTTCTTTGCACGGATTGCTGCGATCAGGGAACGGATACGGATTCTTGCAGCACCAAGGTTATTTACCTCGTCAATCTTTAAGCAGGTATAGATTTTGTCACTTCCGTCAAGGATTTCATAAACTTCGTCTGTAGTAACTGCATCCAGACCACATCCGAAAGAGTTGAGCTGGATCAGATCCAGATCATCACGTGTCTTTACATAGTTTGCAGCAGCATACAGTCTGGAGTGGTACATCCACTGGTCATTGACACGGATCGGACGTTCTACAGGTGCCAGATGAGAGATGGAATCCTCGGTAAGTACGGCAATACCATAGCTGTTGATCAGATCCGGGATACCGTGATGGATTTCCGGGTCAATGTGGTATGGACGGCCTGCAAGGACAATGCCGTGGCGACCTGTTTCTTCCAGATATTTCAGGGTTTCTTCCCCTTTTTTCTGTACATCGCGGTGTGCTGCAGCCATTTCCTCCCAGCCCTTATGCACAGCAGCTTTGACTTCTTCAGCCGGGATATCCTTAAATTCCTCGACCAGACGGCCTGCCAGAATTTCCTCAGAAGTAAAGGCAAGGAACGGATTGCGGAAGGTAATGGACGGATCATTTAATTCGTCTACGTTATTCTTGATATTTTCGGCATAAGAGGTAACGATCGGGCAGTTATAGTGGTTGACTGCATCCGGGAACTCGTTACGTTCATATGGGATACATGGGTAGAAAATAAATTTCACACCATTGCGGATCAGCCAGGTTACATGGCCATGGGCAAGCTTGGCAGGATAGCATTCGGACTCACTTGGGATGGACTCAATACCTAACTCATAAATCTTTCTGGTGGAAGTAGGGGAGAGTACAACCTCATACTTTAGTTCTGTAAAGAAAGTATACCAGAAAGGATAATTCTCAAACATATTCAGAACACGGGGGATACCTACTTTGCCTCGCGTTGCCTTATCAGCAGTAAGCGGTGTGTAGGAGAAAATTCGTTTATATTTGTATTCATAAAGATTCGGAATATGATCTTTGTTCTTTTCCTTGCCAATACCACGCTCGCAGCGGTTACCGCTTACATACTGGCGGCCGCCGGAGAACTTGTTGATAGTCAGACGACAGTTGTTGGTACATCCGCGGCAGTTTGCCATGGAAGTTGTATATTTCAGCTCATTGATTTTGTCAATGGAGAGCATGGTAGTTTCTGAGCCTTCCTGATGGCGCTCGCGGGCAATCAGTGCGGCACCGAAAGCACCCATGATTCCGGCAATATCCGGGCGGATGGCTTCGCAGTTGGCAATTTTTTCGAAACTTCTCAGAACTGCATCATTGTAGAAAGTACCACCCTGTACAACGATGTGTTTGCCCAGTTCGGAAGCATCAGAAACCTTGATTACCTTATACAGAGCATTTTTGATAACAGAGTAAGCAAGACCTGCGGAAATATCGGAAACCTCAGCTCCCTCTTTCTGTGCCTGCTTTACCTTGGAATTCATGAAAACAGTACATCTGGTACCAAGATCAATAGGATGCTGTGCAAAAACAGCAGCTTTTGCGAAATCCTGTACTGTATAATTCAGGGATTTGGCAAAGGTTTCAATGAAGGAACCGCATCCGGAGGAACATGCTTCATTTAACTGTACGCTGTCAACGGTCTTATTGCGGATTTTGATACATTTCATATCCTGTCCGCCGATATCCAGGATACAGTCTACCTCCGGGTCAAAAAACGCTGCTGCATAGTAATGGGATACGGTCTCAACCTCGCCCTCATCCAGGATCAGAGCAGCCTTGATCAGAGCCTCGCCGTAACCTGTAGAACAGGAATAAGCAATCTTTGCATCCTCGGGAAGCAGCTCGTAAATCTCTTTAATAGAACGGATGGTAGTTTTTAACGGGTTTCCGTTGTTGCTGCTGTAGAAAGAGTAGAGAAGTGTTCCGTCTTCACCTACCAGTGCAGTTTTGGTTGTGGTGGAACCTGCATCAATACCCAGATAGCAGTTTCCTTTATATGTAGCCAGATCTCCTGTTTTTACTTTGTAGGAACTCTGACGTTTCGCAAATGTATCGTATTCTTCCTGAGAAGCGAAAAGTGGTTCCATACGTTCTACTTCAAAATCCAGCTTAATGGAATTGCGGAGTCTGTCTTTCATTTCTGTCAGGGAAATGGAGTTGTCTTCTTTTGCATTTAATGCAGAACCAATGGCTGCAAAAAGATGGGAGTTCTCCGGAATGATAGTGTGTTCCTCATCCAGCTTCAAAGTACGGATAAAGGATTCTCTCAATTCGGACAGGAAGTGAAGCGGACCACCAAGGAATGCAACATGTCCACGAATGGGTTTTCCGCAGGCAAGACCGGAAATAGTCTGGTTTACAACTGCCTGGAAAATAGAAGCTGACAGATCCGGTTTGGTTGCACCGTCATTGATCAGCGGCTGGATATCCGTTTTGGCGAAAACACCGCAGCGGGCAGCAATCGGGTAGAGTGCCTTGTAATCTTTGGCATATTCATTCAGACCTGTGGCATCTGTCTGGAGAAGAGAAGCCATCTGGTCGATGAAAGAACCGGTGCCGCCTGCACAGATACCGTTCATACGTTGTTCTACGTTTCCATTCTCGAAATAAATGATCTTGGCATCCTCGCCGCCAAGCTCGATAGCAACATCTGTCTTCGGTGCCAGCTTCTGCAGAGAGGTAGAAACTGCAATAACCTCCTGGGTAAAAGGAACTCCCAGGTGGTTGGCAAGGGTCAGACCGCCGGAACCTGTGATCACAGGATGGAGAGTCATCTCACCATACTGGTCAAAGGCCTCCTGAAGAAGGTCTGCAAGGGTTTCCTGAATGTTGGCGAAATGACGCTTGTAATCCGCGAAAATGAGATTTTCATTTTCATCTAAGATTGCGATCTTTACAGTAGTGGAACCAATATCAATTCCCAGTGTTTTGTAATTCATAAAGTAAATTCAAGCCTCCTCTTTCTGTATAAAAAGAAAAAAATAGTAAAGCAATTCTTTCCTATTAAAATATCTATTTCCAGATATGGAATATTCCGTAATATTATACGCTAATGGTCTGGAAAAGACAAGATGAAAGTTTACCAAGGTTTGAGTGATTTGCAGTTGAAAATTCAGCTATTTCAAGATATAATGAAAAAAGTGATTTTTATCAAGAGGAGAAGAAAAATGGCAGAATATAAACTTCTGAAAACAGAGGGGCGTGCCAAACGTGCAGAGTTTCATACAGTGCATGGTACGATCCAGACTCCTGTTTTTATGAATGTGGGAACGATCGGTGCGATTAAAGGCGCTGTATCCACCATGGATTTACAGCAGATCGGAACACAGGTAGAATTATCAAATACTTATCATCTTCATGTTCGTCCGGGTGATAAAATAGTAAAGCAGTTAGGTGGTCTTCATAAATTTATGGTATGGGACAAACCGATCCTTACAGACTCAGGCGGATTCCAGGTGTTTTCCCTTGCAAAGCTGAGAAAGATCAAAGAAGAGGGAGTTTATTTTAATTCCCATATTGACGGACATAAGATCTTTATGGGGCCGGAAGAGAGTATGCAGATCCAGTCCAATCTTGCCTCCACTATTGCCATGGCATTTGATGAATGCCCCAGCAGTGTGGCTGACAGGGATTATGTGCAGAAATCCGTAGACAGAACCACACGATGGCTTGCCCGCTGCAAGGCAGAGATGGCAAGACTGAACAGTCTGCCGGATACCATTAACAAAGAACAGCTTCTGTTTGGAATCAACCAGGGTGCTGTTTATGAAGATATCCGTATTGAGCATGCCAAAGCGATCTCTGAAATGGATTTGGATGGCTATGCGGTCGGCGGTCTGGCAGTTGGAGAAACCCATGAAGAGATGTACAGGATCCTGGATGCGGTAGTCCCCTATCTTCCTCAGAATAAACCTACTTACCTGATGGGTGTGGGAACACCGGCAAATATTCTGGAAGGTGTTGAGAGAGGAATTGATTTCTTTGACTGCGTATATCCAAGCCGTAACGGCCGTCATGGACATGTATATACCAATCATGGAAAAATGAATCTGTTCAATGCAAAATATGAACTGGACACACGCCCTATCGAAGAGGGATGCCAGTGCCCTGCATGCCAGCATTACAGCAGAGCCTATATCCGCCACCTTCTGAAAGCAAAGGAAATGCTGGGAATGCGTCTCTGTGTACTTCACAATCTGTATTTCTACAATCATATGATGGAAGAGATACGAGATGCTCTTGATGCAGGAAACTTCGCAGCATATAAGAAAATGCGGCTGGAAGGCTTTGAAGAGGGAAAAATAAACTCGAAAAGATAATTTGTATATAAAATTATTATTAAATATGCCAAAAACTCTTGAAGTAAAGCAGTTTTTTGTGTATGATGTGTAGTGAAGCTTTAATCAGATTGTTATGCATGAAAGCAAGATTTCATACAGAAGGTAACGGAGATTATAAGTGGATCGCAAAGCAGCTCTTCAGTATGAGCAGCCGTCAGGACGGTCTGTGAATACATGATGGACTGCAAATATGCAGAATAACAGGAAAAGTTACAGGAGGAATCAAAATGAACGCATCAAGCGGAATGGGTATGGTTGGCGCTATTGTCTGGATGGTAGTACTGTTCGGAATTATGTATTTCTTAATGCTTCGCCCTCAGAAAAAAGAGCAGAAGAGACTTCAGGCAATGTTAAATGACATGGAGGTTGGTGACAGCATTGTTACTACCAGCGGCTTTTATGGCGTGGTCATTGACATGACAGAAGAAGACGTGATCGTAGAATTCGGTAACAACAAAAACTGCCGTATTCCAATGAGAAAACAGGCAATCGCTGAAGTTGAGAAAGCCGGAAGCGCTGCCGAATAATGAAAGAGATATAAAAAAGCGGAACCTATAGTCAGTGAAGACTGTGGTTCTGCTTTTTTTATAATAAAATGTCCGGAAAAAAACACTTTTATATTTTTTCACTTTAATAGGTTGAAATCTGTCGGAAAGTGCGTTATTATAATAACAATTACGCAATTAGAGTATTTTTGGAGGAAATTATTATGGATTATAAGATTGCATTGATCCCCGGCGACGGAATCGGACCGGAAATCGTAAGAGAAGCAAAGAAAGTACTGGACAAGGTATGCGAGAAATATGGACACAGCTTTTCCTATTCAGAAGTTCTGTTAGGCGGTGCATCCATCGATGTACACGGCGTACCCCTTACTGATGAGGCAATTGCCACTGCAAAATCATCAGACGCCGTACTGATGGGCTCTATTGGCGGAGATGCAAAAACTTCTCCATGGTATAAACTTGAGCCGTCCAAGCGCCCGGAAGCAGGACTTCTTGCAATCCGTAAGGCATTAAATCTTTTTGCAAACTTAAGACCGGCTTACCTTTACAATGAGTTGAGAAAAGCATGCCCTCTCCGCGATGAGATCATCGGAGACGGATTTGACATGATCATTGTACGTGAGCTTACAGGCGGCCTGTATTTCGGAGAACGTCAGACAATTGAAGAGAATGGCGTGAAGAAAGCAATTGATACACTTTCCTATAACGAAAACGAAATCCGCCGTATTGCAATCAAAGCATTTGAAATCGCACGTAAGAGAAGAAATAAAGTGACAAGTGTAGATAAGGCAAATGTTCTGGATTCTTCCAGACTCTGGAGAAAAGTGGTAGAGGAAGTTGCCAAAGATTATCCGGATGTTACCTTAGAGCATATGCTGGTTGACAACTGTGCAATGCAGCTTGTACGTGATCCGAAACAGTTTGATGTTATTCTGACAGAGAATATGTTTGGAGATATTCTTTCAGATGAGGCAAGTATGGTAACAGGCTCCATCGGAATGCTTTCTTCTGCAAGCTTAAATGAGACAAAATTCGGTCTCTATGAGCCAAGCCATGGTTCTGCTCCTGACATTGCAGGACAGGATAAGGCAAACCCCATTGCAACTATTCTTTCCGCAGCTATGATGCTCCGCTTCTCCCTTGATATGGATAAAGAAGCAGATGCAGTGGAAGCAGCAGTACAGAAAGTCCTGACAGAGGGATACCGCACAGGCGATATTATGTCAGAGGGATGCAAACTTGTAGGAACAAAAGAGATGGGCGATCTGATCGCAGCAGCTCTGTAAATGAAATTAGTAATACCTTAGATATGAGATAAATAAGTAGAAGAAAAGAGGAAATAAAACAATGAGAAGTGATGCAGTAAAAACAGGCACACAGCAGGCACCTCACCGTTCCCTGTTTAATGCTCTTGGAATGACAAAAGAGGAAATGGACAGACCTCTGGTAGGTATCGTAAGTTCTTACAATGAAATCGTACCGGGTCATATGAACCTTGACAAGATCACACAGGCAGTTAAGCTTGGTGTGGCAATGGCAGGCGGTACACCTGTTATGTTCCCGGCAATCGCAGTATGTGACGGTATTGCAATGGGACACGTTGGAATGAAATATTCTCTGGTCACCAGAGACCTGATCGCAGATTCCACAGAAGCCATGGCAATGGCACATCAGTTTGATGCACTGGTAATGATTCCAAACTGTGACAAGAACGTACCCGGACTTCTGATGGCAGCAGCCAGACTGAATGTTCCTACTGTATTTGTAAGCGGCGGTCCAATGCTTGCCGGACATCTGAACGGACACAAGACAAGTCTTTCCAGTATGTTCGAGGCAGTAGGTGCCTACGCAGCAGGCAAGCTTGATGAGGATGGCCTGACAGAATGCGAAATGAAAACATGTCCTACCTGCGGGTCCTGTTCCGGTATGTATACAGCAAACTCCATGAACTGCCTGACAGAGGTTCTTGGTATGGGACTGAAAGGAAACGGAACCATCCCTGCTGTATATTCTGAGCGTATCCGCCTTGCAAAACATGCAGGTATGCAGGTTATGGAAATGTATAGAAAGAACATCCGTCCAAGAGACATCATGACAAAAGAAGCAATCCTCAATGCCCTGACAGTAGACATGGCACTTGGATGCTCCACAAACAGTATGCTTCACCTTCCGGCTATTGCTCATGAGATCGGAATGGACTTTGATATCAGCTTTGCAAACGAAATCAGTGCAAAGACTCCAAACCTCTGCCACCTTGCACCTGCAGGCCCTACATACATGGAAGACCTGAACGAAGCAGGCGGTGTATACGCAGTTATGAACGAACTGAATAAGAAGGGACTTCTTCATACTGAGTGCATGACAGTCACAGGCAAGACAGTAGGCGAAAACATCAAAGACTGTGTAAACTTAAATCCGGAAGTTATCAGACCCATCGACAATCCATACAGCCAGACAGGCGGACTTGCAGTTCTCAAGGGTAACCTTGCACCGGACGGCGGTGTTGTAAAACGTTCTGCAGTTGTAGAAGAGATGATGGTCCATGAAGGACCTGCAAGAGTCTTTGACTGCGAGGAAGACGCAATCGCAGCTATCAAAGGCGGCAAGATCGTAGAGGGTGACGTAGTAGTTATCCGTTATGAAGGACCGAAAGGCGGCCCTGGTATGAGAGAGATGCTGAATCCTACATCTGCCATCGCAGGTATGGGACTGGGATCTTCTGTAGCACTGATCACAGACGGACGTTTCAGCGGTGCATCCAGAGGAGCATCCATCGGACACGTATCACCGGAAGCAGCAGTCGGCGGACCGATTGCACTTGTTGAAGAAGGGGATATGATCAGTATCAATATTCCGGAACTGAAACTGGAGATCAAGGTTTCTGATGAAGAAATGCAGGCAAGAAAAGCAAAATGGCAGCCTCGTGAACCAAAGGTAACAACAGGATATCTTGCAAGATATGCTGCAATGGTAACCTCCGGAAACAGAGGAGCTATCCTTGAAGTACCAAAAGCCAGATAAAATTGCCATTAAAAATACAAAAAACCTTCGAAGTAAGGAGGAAAGACAAAATGCAGCTTACAGGTGCTGAAATTATCGTTGAATGTTTAAAAGAACAGGGCGTTGATACCGTTTTCGGATATCCGGGCGGTGCCATCCTGAATGTATATGACGCCCTTTATGAATATAAAGACCAGATTACACATGTACTGACTTCCCATGAACAGGGAGCTTCCCATGCAGCGGACGGATACGCAAGAGCAACCGGTAAAGTTGGCGTGTGTCTCGCAACTTCCGGCCCCGGAGCTACCAATCTGGTAACAGGAATCGCAACTGCATACATGGATTCCGTACCAATGGTAGCCATCACATGTAACGTAGGAACACCCCTTCTTGGAAAGGATTCCTTCCAGGAGGTGGATATTACCGGAATCGTAATGCCTATCACAAAGCACAGCTTTATTGTAAAGGATATTACGACTCTGGCAGATACTGTCCGCAGAGCATTCTATATTGCACAGAGTGGCCGTCCGGGTCCTGTGCTGGTGGATGTGACAAAGGATGTGACAGGTGCAAAATATGAATATACCTCCCGGCGTCCGGTGGCTGTTCTGCCGAAGGTAGATACAATTAAGTCAGAAGATATTGACACTGCTGTCCAGTTGATCAGTGAGTCAAAGAAACCATTTATCTTTACCGGCGGTGGCACCATCATTTCCAATGCTTCCCCGGAATTGACAGAGCTGGCACACAGAATTGATGCGCCGGTGTGTGACAGCCTTATGGGAAAAGGTGGATTTTCAGGAGAAGATCCTCTGTATACAGGTATGCTGGGAATGCATGGAACTAAAGCTTCCAACCTGGGAGTTTCCAAATGTGACCTGTTGATCGTGCTTGGAGCCAGATTCAGTGACCGTGTCACCGGAAATACAAAGACCTTTGCAAAACAGGCAAAGATTCTTCAGATTGATGTAGATGCTGCAGAGATCAACAAAAATATTGTTGTGGATGCCAGCGTTATCGGGGATGAGAAGGAAGTACTGAAACGGATCCTGGAGAAGCTTCCACAGATGAAGCATTCTGAATGGATTGGAAAAATCAGTGAACTGAAGGAAAAATATCCCTTAAGATATGATCACTCCCAGCTTACAGGCCCATACATTATTGAAAAGCTGTACGAACTGACAAAAGGAGATGCCATCATCACAACAGAGGTTGGACAGAACCAGATGTGGGCAGCTCAGTATTTCAAATACAAAGAGCCAAGAACCTTCCTTTCTTCCGGTGGTTTGGGAACTATGGGATATGGACTTGGTGCAGCCATCGGTGCCAAGATGGGAAGGCCGGATAAGACAGTGGTAAACATTGCAGGTGACGGATGCTTCCGTATGAATATGAATGAGATCGCAACAGCAGTCCGCTGTGGCAGACCTTTAATAGAAATTGTATTGAACAATCATGTACTGGGAATGGTACGTCAGTGGCAGACACTGTTCTATGACCACAGATATTCCCATACAATTTTAAATGATGCAGTAGATTTTGTGAAGCTGGCAGAAGCCATGGGAGCAAAAGCAATCCGTATCACAAAGATGGAAGAGGTAGAGCCTGCATTAAAAGAGGCTCTGGCATGTCCGGGACCTATCGTACTTGACTGTATGATCGATCAGGATCTCAGTGTATTCCCCATGGTACCGGCAGGCGCAAGCATTGATGACATTTTTGACGAGGAGGACATGAAAAACAATGAGCAGAGTGTATAATTTTTCCGCAGGACCGGCTGTATTGCCGGAAGAGGTACTGAAAGAAGTAGCAGAGGAGATGATGGACTATCAGGGCTCCGGTATGTCTGTAATGGAAATGAGCCACAGAAGTGCTGATTTCCAGAAGATCATCGACGAGGCAGAGCAGGATCTCCGTGATCTGATGAAGATTCCGGATAACTATAAGGTATTATTCCTTCAGGGCGGAGCTTCCCAGCAGTTCGCAGCAATTCCTATGAACCTTATGAAGAACAAGGTAGCTGATTACATTGTAACAGGACAGTGGGCAAAGAAAGCATACCAGGAAGCACAGAAATATGGAAAAGCAAACAAGATCGCTTCTTCCGAGGATAAGACGTTCTCCTATATTCCTGACTGCAGCGACCTTCCGATCAGCCCGGATGCAGACTATGTATACATTTGTGAAAACAACACAATTTACGGAACAAAATTCAAGAAGCTTCCCAACACAAAAGGAAAAACTCTGGTAGCAGATGTTTCCTCCTGCTTCTTATCTGAGCCTGTTGATGTATCCAAATATGGCATCATCTATGGCGGTGTACAGAAGAATATCGGACCTGCAGGTATGGTAATCTCCATTATCCGTGAAGATCTGATCACAGATGATGTTCTGGAAGGAACACCTACTATGCTGAAATTCAAAACACAGGCTGATGCAGGTTCTCTTTACAATACTCCGAACTGCTACTGCATCTATGTATGCGGTAAGGTCTTCAAATGGCTGAAGAAAATGGGCGGCCTGGAAGAAATGCAGAGACGTAACATGGAAAAAGCGAAAATCCTCTATGATTTCCTTGATCAGAGCAAACTCTTTAAAGGAACTGTTGTACCGGAAGACCGTTCTCTCATGAATGTACCATTCGTAACAGGTGACAAGGACATGGATGCCAAATTTGTAAAAGAAGCAAAAGAGGCAGGACTTGTAAACTTAAAAGGACACCGTACAGTGGGCGGTATGCGTGCAAGTATCTACAACGCTATGCCAAAAGAAGGTGTGGAAGCACTGGTTGCTTTCATGAAGAAGTTTGAGGAGGAAAACGCATAATGTTTCAGTATCATTGTCTGAATCCCATTGCAGAAAAAGGTCTGGGATTATTTAATGAAGAATATAAGAAAAGCGAAAATCTGCAGGAGTGTGATGCAGTCCTTGTAAGAAGTGCAAAAATGCATGACATGGAGCTTCCTGAGAGCGTAAAGGTAATCGCACGTGCAGGTGCAGGCGTCAACAATATTCCTGTAAAGGACTGTGCAGAGAAAGGCGTGGTAGTATTCAATACACCTGGCGCCAATGCAAACGGTGTGAAGGAGCTTGTTCTCGCAGGTATGCTCCTTGCTTCCCGTGATATTGTAGGCGGTATCGAATGGGTTGCCAAAGAGAAAGACCAGGAAGACATCGATAAACTTGCTGAGAAACAAAAAAAGCAGTTCGCAGGATGCGAGATCATGGGCAAGAAGCTGGGTATCATCGGTCTTGGTGCAATCGGAGCAATGGTGGCAAATGCTGCATCTGCACTTGGAATGGAAGTATACGGATATGACCCGTACATTTCCATTGATGCTGCATGGAATCTTTCCCGTACCATCAAACATATTAAGAGCCTGGATGAGATTTATTCCCAGTGTGATTACATCACCATCCATGTACCTCTTCTTGACAGCACAAAAGAGATGATCAACAAAGAAGCATTAGACAAGATGAAAGATGGCGTAGTACTTCTGAACTTTGCCCGGGATCTTCTGGTTGATGAGGATGCTCTGATTGAAGCATTGGACAGCGGAAAAGTGAAGAAATATGTGACAGACTTTGCAAACCATACCGTAGCAGGTCATGCCGGAATTCTGGTAACTCCACATCTTGGAGCATCCACAGAGGAATCCGAAGAAAATTGTGCGGTAATGGCAGTGAAAGAAGTAAGAGATTTCCTTGAGAACGGAAACATCAAGAACTCTGTAAACTTCCCGAACTGTGATATGGGAACCTGCGTAGCAGTAGGACGTATTGCCATCTGCCACAAAAATATCCCGAACATGATCAGTCAGTTCACCAAGATCCTTGGTGCAGAAGGCCTGAACATTGCAGATATGACAAACAAGAGTAAAGGCGAATACGCATATACTCTCATCGACCTGGAAAGCACAGCTTCTAAAGAAGCACTGGATGAGCTGAAAGCAATTGAAGGCGTTTCCAGAGTTCGTGTGGTAAAATAAGAAACATTGATCTGAAAAAGTAATAAAAAATCTCCTGTGATGCAGCTGCAATCACAGGAGATTTTTTATTACTTTATTATAAACTATTTTTTGACTTTGAATTTTTTTATATCGGAATATGGACTGTAAACTCTGGATTTATTTTTGGAGGTCTTATTCCAGGAACGTACTGCCACATACCAGGTACCTTTCTTTACGT